>Ga0209502_10000641_pt1 | contig 36395 bp, 26 predicted proteins | sample ArcticOcean_MG_C_10_FD_187442 | JGI IMG/M metagenome (GOLD analysis project Ga0209502, IMG submission 187442) | Marine microbial communities from western Arctic Ocean - ArcticOcean_MG_CB11_90 (SPAdes) (version 2) | ecosystem: Environmental > Aquatic > Marine > Oceanic | place: Arctic Ocean... | reverse complement strand
AGTCGTTAGAATAAATCCACGCAGCCAGTATTTTTAAAGTAAGATAAATAAATTATGGCTTATACAAAATGTACGAAAAATTTCTAGTTTATTTTCTTACCCATACAACTGAGTTTGTTATTGGCGCCCTCTCTATATCTATAATGATTGTATTTGTCTCAATCGTTTTTGTATTGTTTGATAGACCAGCTTTACGGCAAACTGCCGGACATCAAACAATCAAAAAAAAGAAAGAACTAAAAATTAAATACAGCAAGGAATTTTTAAGGCGAGTAAAAGGAATAGATCTTGATTTAAAGTGAATGCAGGCCGATCCAAAATCTAAACATTTATAGCTATAAAGTTTGAATAAGGAAAAAACAGTAAGACATTAGTAAAGCTAACGTCCAAACAATATGAAATAAATTTGTCATATCCAATCATAGCTTTATTAAAAAAATATGTGGTACTGCGAATCATTATCATTATCATTAGCATTATCAACGGAATGAAATAGGTGGCTCGCATAACGCTCGAGCCAGGCGGTAATAGGTAATACAGGAGGAATTACTATTACAACACCAATGACGCAACCAACTCTTCCAAGGTCAGGGCTGAAGAGCCAAATAAATTTAAATAAAAAGCTTTCATTGGCTGAAAAAATTCATAGAAATGAAGATGTTTCCTAACATCAAAAAATTAAAAAAGTCCTGACGGTTAGTTAATAGCTATCGTCAATTGTTTAAACAGGAGGACTAATGGATTTTAAAGAAATACATGGTTTGCTGATATCTTTGAATAATGCTGATTTAGAATCAGGGGCTAAGGCAATTTTTAAGGCATTAGACAAGCCCCTTATAAAGCATTTTGAAGGACAGTGGCGTCTGGCGAATCAAGAAGCCGTAGATCTTAATCAAGAAAGCTTAATAACCATTATAAAGAAAGCGCCTATGGTTAATGAGCCAGAAAAATTCGAAGCATGGTGCTGGACAGTTGCAAAGAACAAAGCTAGAGACTATTTAAGAAAAACAAAAAGAGAAAAAGATTTTATAGAGTTTAATTCCGATAAATATGTCGACGAATCAACAATAGAGAATATTAATGGTGAACAAAGTGACAATGGTGATTGTGTGAGAGAGGGGTATGGACAGTTTGCGCTAAAAAACTCTAATCATGCTTATGCGCTTGACCTGCAACAAGATGGATATTCCATTAAAGATATTGCTACCCGAATTGATAGAACACCTGCAGCAACAAAGGAATATTTGTCGCAGTGTAGAAAGAAATTAAAAACCTATATTAAGCATTGTATGGAGCTAGATTAAGCTATGAACTCAGATAGAGAAAAGAAAATTGATGATGGCTGGTTGTCTGTCTTAAGAGGAGATGTTGTAACGCACCTTAATAAAACCTGGCAACTAAATGGCAAGCTAATTCGTTCGATTATTCAAGAGAGAAGGGAGGCAAGAGACCAAGAGCTAAACATTGGCGAGCCTAAAAGATTAGAAAGGTACATGGAGGCATTGGTTCGTGAGGGTATATTAAAGGAGAAAAAAAAATTAACTAAAGAAAGATTCACAAAATGGCTAGCAGCCTTGTTATTTGGTGCATCAGTTGTATGGGCTGCTAATGAGCTTATTAGAGTCGATAGTTTCTTACAAATAGAGGAAAGTCCGACAACAATAGCGAATAAGGTAAATAGGCCTTTTGCATATATTACGGATAAATATGGAGCCATTACGTTATTTTGGTCAAAACTTCAATTAAAAAATATTTCGCCCGAACGCTTCGATGAGTTGGTCCAAACAGAGGGCAATAAATGTGGGACAGAGAAGGCATCTTTCGCAGCTTGTTTGGTAATAGCAGAAAAAGGCGATAAAAATGCACAATTTAATATAGGCCTGATGTATGAAAAAGGACTCAATGTTTCTCAAGATATGCAAAAGGCAAAAGAATGGTATGAAAAAGCCGCGTATCAAGGAAGTGATGCGGCAAGGATAAATTTACTATTCATGCGTGATAAGGGACTGATTAATTAGCTAAAAATTTTTCCTGACTATTTACTAAATGGGTACGTCTATAAGATGTACCCATTTTTTTTAGGAAAAATTATGAAGCATAAAAAAATTACTGCCATATTAAGTCAGATCTTATTGCTCTGTTCTTTAACGACCCTCTCGAAAGCTTGCGAAGAAAAAAGTTTTTGGGAATCATGGTATCCAAATGGGAGCTTTAAGGGATTTGGCACTCCGACGGAAAAATTAGATGTTGCAAAAGCGCAGTACCATTTAGCAGATAATTATTTTAAAGGCAATCACTTAACAAAGGATTACACCAGAGCTGTAAGCTTATATCAACTGGCTGCAGACAACGGTGTTGAGCGGGCTCATTTTAAATTAGGCCTAATGAATCACTATGGCAAAGGTAAGCTTAAAAATTTAACCGAAGCTTATAATCATTACAGTAAAGCAGCTAAAAACAATATACCTGAAGCACAATTTAATTTGGGGTTGATGAATCGTTATGGCTTGGGCATAAAAAAAGACCTAAATAAAGCTTTCTACTGGTTTTCAAAGTCTTCTGATCGACAATTAGCCATAGATGTAAATGGATGCTTATACTCCTCTGACGGAATTGTAGAGGCACAATTTAATTTAGGACAAATGAATCATTATGGCCTGGGAACTACCAAGGATATGCATGCGGCTGCAAGGTGGTATAAAAAAGCTGCTGATAATGAAATGAAAGAAGCACAATTTAATTTAGGAAAACTATATGAAAAAGGAGAAGGCGTTCCTTATGATCTTGAGCAAGCTATAAAGTACTATCATTTCGCTTCAAAACAGAATTTAGCTGAGGCACAGCAAAATCTCGCTCAGATATATCATTATGGGCCTAGTTATATACAGGATCATTATAAGGCCCATCAACTTTACATAAAGGCTGCCCAGAAGGATGTCAAAGAAGCTTTTTTTAACTTAGGCTTAATGGCACAATATGGAAGAGGAGCCACACAAAATTACGTATCAGCGCACAGTTATTATTTAAAAGCCATAGATCAAAACATACCAGAAACATACCTAAATTTAGGGTTTTTGCATCACTATGGGCTAGGAACACCGGTTGACGATAAGAAGGCTTTTGAATATTTTAGTAAGGCTTCAGCTAAAGGCTTGTTGCAGGCAGATTATCATATAGGCATTCATTATCGGGACGGACGTTGGGTAATGAAAGATAATAACAAGGCAAACTATTGGTTTGATAAAGTAAAAAATTCAGGCTTAATTGATCCAGAGTTGTTGCCAGAAAATCTCTCAATACGTGAGCCAGATGACGTTCAGCTTTATGTTGCGAACTAATAATTTTGTTTAATCTCAGTCGTATAGTTAAGCTGTTGTTACTAAGTGTTGCTTTGGTAAGCCTTGTTGGCGTTATTGATTTGGGGACAAATCAGAGAATAAAAAATATGGCGAGCTTAAATGATAAAAATGGTTAAAATTATTTAAACCCACCCTTGCTTCGTTGTTTGCCTTTTTTGCTACCCTCAAAATAGTCAGGCTGATCAATAAGCTTTAAATAATTGCGAAAAATATTGACCTCCCTAGTATCATATTTGTCTTTAATATCTTCTGTTGGAATTTCGTTTGATACGATTACTGGATCACCCATTTCCCAATTAGCGGGTGTTGATACCTTGTGTTTTTCAGACAATTGCAACGCATCAACAATGCGCACAATTTCAGTAAAATTACGCCCGATATTTTTTGGGTAGACAAGAATGGTTTGAACAATTTTATTGGAATCTATTATAAAAACTGATCTAACGGTTTCTTTTACGCCGCTTCCAAGAGAGTTTGAGTTTGGCTTTGCTTTGGGGTGATACATACCATAGCGCATAGCAATAGATAAATCTTCATCTGCAATAATTGGATAGCGAACATCGGTATTTTCAGATAAGTTCTCTATAATCCCTATCAAGGGATCATTATTTATTAAACTATCCTTGTACTCATTAATGTGTGGAATCCACTCCAAGTGATCTGCAACTGAACCACTACTTAATGCTAAAACCTTAACATCTCTTTTCTCAAATTGCGGCTGTAATTTTGCAACTTCAGCCAGCTCTGTTGTGCAAACCGGAGTAAAGTCTGCTGGATGGGAAAATAAAATAACCCAATTTTCCCCTGACCAATTATAAAAATTAAACTTACCATGGCTAGTGCTGGCATCGAAGTTTGGAGCAATATCTCCAATTTGCAGAGCAAACAAGCTATGAGTAAAGAAAAAACTAATAACCGCAATTTTCTTTATTGTTACCAACATGTGAGTGTAATTATTTTTCATAAAATGGATAATCAGAATAACCTTTCTCATCCCCACCATAGAAGGTAGTTTGATCTGGCTCATTTAGCGGAAGCCCATGTTCAAGCCTATACACTAAGTCGGGATTAGCTATGAAAGGTACTCCAAACGCCACCAAATCGACAGTAGTAGCGTCGGCTAAATCTTTCGTGTATCCGTTATTTGCAATACTAGACAAGCCCCCATTTTGTTTAAACAAGGCATAAAGCTTGTCAAAGTTGAAGGGTATATTTTGTCTGTCACCCCCTGTTTGACCTTCTATTACGTGCATATAAGCTAAAGACTTTTTACCTAACTGTGTGGCAATGTACGCAAATAATTCTTCTGGGTTTGAGTCGTTGATATCGTTAAAGTTAGAAGTGGGCCCAACCCTAAAACCAATCCGATTGGTAGGGTATATAGAAGAAACAGAATCAATCACCTCTAACAAAAGTCGCGCTCTGTTTTCTATGGAGCCACCATATCTGTCTGATCGTTTATTGGAGCTGTCCCTAAGAAATTGATCAATTAGATAACCGTTTGCAGCATGGATCTCTATCATATCAAAACCAGCTTTTTTAGCGTTAAATGCTGCTTGACGATAATCTTCAACAATGCTTCCTATCTCAAACAATTCTAATTCCCTTGGTTCAGAAACTTCTGCTGAGCCTGATTGTAACCAAATAGATGCCTTAGCCTTAATTGCAGAGGGGGCAACTGGTTTTTGATTGCCTGGTTGTAGATCGATATGCGATATCCTTCCTACATGCCAAAGCTGAAGACAGATTTTCCCACCCCGTCCATGGACTTTATCCACTACATTTTTCCACCCATTTGTTTGTTCTTCAGTATATATTCCTGGAGTCCAGGAATAGCCTTGGCCTTGCTGACTTATCTGTGTTGCTTCGGCAATAATTAGCCCTGCACTTGCTCGCTGAGAATAGTAATCAGCCATTATAGCTGTTGGAACCCCAGATGCTGTTGCCCGGCTCCGGGTAAGTGGAGCCATGACTATTCTATTAAATAGGGAGATTTCACCCAAAGACGTGGAACTATATAAAGTAGTACTTTGGTGTTCATTTACATTTTTTTTGTTGGCGGTAGAAAAAACAGGCTCTTCTTTTTTGTATTCTATTTGCTTGATATTTTTTGCGCTATGTTTATCTTCATCAATTGTATCCGCAAGCGTATGATTAACTTTTGCATGGCCAGCCTCGTCGTCTCTAACTACTTTTATGACATCAATAAGCCTGGCATCAGGTTTAAGCTTCCAGTAATTTATAGCAACTTGTGGCGCTGCAACATTTAGAGACAGGTCGTTTTCTACTTGCTCTAAGTAATTTGTATAACTAATGACAGCTTCCTCTTCAAAATAACCAACTAAACGATGAGCTGTCCGAGGAAAAAATACATAAAGAATAAAATAAAAATGCCAAAAAAGAGCCTGAGCAAAAAGAATTAAGCCTCTTTCAAACCAGTTAGGTTTAGCAATTTCAATAAAAGTCATAAGATGCATCCTTTCATTTTCTGCTTCGTCTAATAATGTTTTTATCCAACCTCTGTCATTAGTCATTTTTCTAAGGCATTTAAGGTGTATCCACATCCCTGCAACCATTCCCGGAACAGCCGCAACTGTTTCTAAAACAACGGCGCGGTGTCCATATCGTTTTGAAAAAAATGTATCCGCCAAAAGACGTAAAAATTTCGTAATAAATAAAGCGACAAAGTCACTAATGTTCTCTGGGGTTCTATGCTTGCTCATTGCTACCTTTCGTTAATTATTATGAGTAACTTTTATAGTATGTATTTTAAATGAATTACTAATCTTTATATAAGCATAACCTGCCTAGCTTTTATTGCTTACCCTTTTCTTTCTAGGCGCATTTCGTGCCAAGCAATCCCACAAAAAACATGGCAAAACCCTTATTATTCGACCGACGATATTCATTGGAAAGGGAATAATGGTAAATCGAGCTTTCTTTTCAATAGACCGGATGATTTTTTTAGCAGCTTTGTCGCTATTAATTAAAAAGGGCATAGTAAAGTTGTTAACATTAGTCATAGGGGTTCGGATATATCCAGGAGCAATAGTGCTTACATAAATATTAAATTCAAGCATTTCGATCCTGAGGCTTTCAAGGTAATTAGTTAAAGCCGCTTTTGAAGCACTGTAGGCTCCACTTCCAGGAATTCCACGAATCCCTGCAACGCTTGAAATGCCTACCAATTGTCCGCTTTTCCTTTTTTTAAAGGGTTGAATGAATGGATAAAAAGTATTTTGTACTCCAAATAAGTTAGTTTTAATAATTTCCTCAAAAATTTTTAAGTCAGTGAAATTTTCTGTTAGGGTGCCCTGGCTGATACCTGCGTTGGCTATAACTACGTCAGGAACACCATGCTGAGCCATAAACTCTTCTGCTGCCCATCGACACTGAGCAATATCAGTTACATCAATTGAAAAGATTAGTGATGGGCAGGGAAGTATTTTTTGGAGGGAGCCTAATTTATCCGAGTCCCTAGCAATCAGACCTAGTACCGCTCCTTTTTTAGCATATTCAAGTGCTAGCGCTTTCCCTATACCAGAATTAGCCCCCGTAATAATGACTTTGATCGTCATGCCGAGGTTAATTTTTTGCTTTGTCTTTGCGAATATTACCTACAATATAATTTATTAGTTCTATGGTATTTTTTTCACCCCCAGCCATTGTTGACGATGTTATGTATCTTCCGTCTATTATTATGGATGGAACACCAGTTGCCCCTGCTGCTCTAAAAAGTCTTTGAGACTTTGAAAGTTTTGCTTTCATAGAGAAAGTATTAAATGCAGACTGTACTTCGTTAATATCTTTTTTTGCTGTTAAGGCAATCCATTGAATTGCACTTTGCTCGTTTCCAGGATCTACGGCCTTGGTTTTATGTATGGCATCAAACAGTTTTTCATGCAAAGTTTTGTCTAAGCCAAGAGTTTCAAGCGCATAAAAAGCTTTAGCCATGGGAACCCAATCTTTTCTTGGTACAGCGGGAATCTTTTTAAATACAACATCTTTAGGAGCATTGTCTGCCCATTTATCAATATAAGGGTCTATTTTGTAGCAGTGGATGCATCCATACCAAAACAGCTCTACAACCTCTATCTTTCCTGGTGAGTCCGTTGGAATAATCTCTTTAGTTTGTTTAAAGTTAACTCCTGCCTTAGGCTCTACTCCAAATGCCGTGAAAGTAAGCATCATTGAAATTACAAATAATAATGTTTTCATTATGGTTGTCCTTGTTTAAATAGAATTTATTGAACTTTAGGTCTCGTTAGCTTAATTAAGTTCGCTTTAAAACCTTCTTTTAATAATTTTTCTCTCATACTCTTGCTTGTCTCATAATCTTCATAGGGCCCCACACTAACTCTATGGAAGGTGTTATCACCAATTTTTGCAGACATAATAACTGACTCAAATCCCATAAGAGCTAACTTGGCCTTCAGGTTATCTGCGGGAGCTTGCTCAGAAAACGCGCCCACTTGTATGTAGTAATCAATTTGTCGATTATTATCCCTTTTCTTTTGGATGTCTTCGATGTTATAAGCTGATGATTCCTCTGGAAGTGTTTGATAAAAGTCATAATTACTATCTTCATCTATATTTATAACATCGTCTTCACCAATCGCAGAGTTTACTTCAATACATGATCCCTCTGTTTCTTTCGAAACAAATGGACTTTTGCCGTTAGTAATAAATAACGTCACAGCAATTGATATCAAAATACCTAGCAGTAAACCAAAAAACAAACCGTTAGTAAAAGGTGTGCCTTCAGCTTTTTTTTCTTTAATTGTTCTGTAGTCGTCAGCCATTTTTTCCCTTTACATTGAATCCGGAGCAGAAATTCCCAGAAGATTTAAACCAGTTTTTATTATATGTTGAGTTGCAAAAATTAAAGATAACCTACCATTTTTTTCGTTATTATTTTCAACAAGAAATTTAGTATCATTATAATAGCCATGAAGGTCGGCAGCACATTCTTTTAAATAGTTTGCAATTTGATGAGGAGCTAAATCATTTGTGGCACCTTCTACCACCTCAGGAAATTCTTCTATTTTTTTAATTAATTTTTTCTCAAGCAATGTTTCGTATTTGTACTCTGCTGTACTCCTTAGTGAATGAAGTTCACCCCCCCATTGCATAAGCACTCTTTGAATTCTTGCATGAGCATACTGAATATAATAAACAGGATTTTCATTGTTTTGCGATTTTGCAAGATCTATATCAAAAACTAATTGAGAATCTGCTCGCCTTGCTATTAAAAAGTAACGAGTAGCATCACAGCCGACTTCATCAATTAAATCCCTAAGAGTGACATAACTTCCCGCCCGCTTTGAAATTTTAACTTCTTGACCATTTTTCATGACTGTAATCATTTGGTGCAGAACGTATTCTGGCCAACCAGGCGGAATACCAGTATCTAGGCCTTGAAGCCCTGCCCTTACTCTGTTAACAGTGCTGTGATGGTCGGCTCCTTGCTCATTAATAACTCTCTTAAAACCTCTTTCCCATTTATTGAGATGGTAAGCAATATCAGGAACAAAGTAAGTAAACGCCCCATCACTTTTTTGCATCACTCTATCTTTATCATCTCCAAATGCGGTTGTTTTAAGCCATAACGCCCCATCTTTTTCATATGTATGGCCATTGTTTTTAAGTGTTGTAACGACATCCTTAATCTTACCTTGTGAATAAAAAGAAGATTCAAGGCTAAATACGTCAAAGCGTATTTTAAAGGCTTCTAAATCTTGGTCTTGCTCTTTTCTTAGGTAATGAACGCCATAGTTTTTTATAGCATCATCAACGGTTGTATCGCCGTTTGACGAAAAAGTTTCGGAGCCATTTTGGATGGTTTTTTTTGCAAGATAGGACTTTGCGATGTCGGATATATATTCACCACGATAACCATCTTCAGGAAAGCTTGGATCTTCTGGTAGAACGTTCATACATCTTGCTTTGATTGACTTGGTTAAGTTGTCTATTTGTGACCCTGCATCATTATAATAAAATTCTCGAGTGACATCCCATCCAGAAAACTCAAATAGTCTTGCCAAGCAATCTCCAATTGCAGCCCCTCTTCCATGTCCGACATGAAGAGGCCCTGTTGGATTTGCTGAAACAAACTCTATTTGAATTTTTTTTCGCGAACCTTGATTACTTCTTCCATAATTTTTATTATTTTCAAGAGCATCATTGATTATTTTATTGTGTGTGTTTGAACTAAAGTAAAAATTTAGAAATCCAGCCCCGGCAATTTCTATCTTGCTAAATGATCTTGTAGATGGGATTTTCTCAACTATTTCTTGCGCAACGGTGCGGGGCGATTTTTTAAGCGCCTTAGCAATAACCAATGCAATATTAGATGACAGGTCGCCATGGTCGATGGATTTTGGCCGCTCAATAACAATTTGCGACTGAGTCAATTCGGAAGTCATTTTATTGACAATTGAAAAAAGTAAATCAGTAAGGTGAGCTTTCACAAGGTTACAATTAAATATATTTTAAAAGGATATTTTACCCTATCCTGTAGTTTACTTCTTAAGGAATGATAAGTAATTGGAATGAAGGAAAGTCAAAAAATATTAAAAGTAGCATTAGATGTCCCCTTAGACCGATTATTTGATTATTTGAATAATGGAGAGGCATTTAAAGTAGGCCAGTATGTAAAGGTTTCTTTTGGGAGCAGAGTCTTGATGGGAGTAGTTTGCGGGTTTGCTAATGATTCATTATTGGCCGAAGACAAGTTAAAAAAAATTATTCATGCTGAGCCTGAGGTAATTTTTGATAATGACTTACTGCGACTCTTGGAATTTTCTGCAGATTATTACCATCATCCTATTGGCCAAACAATATTGTCTATTGTGCCTTCTCGGATCAAGCAACATAAATATCAATTGCGTATAAAAGAAAAGGTGTATAAAGCGACCAGAGAACTAACACCCGACTGGATTGAGTTATTACCAAAAAGGCAAAAGAATTTAAGAAAATTGGCAGCTCATTTGCTAGGCCAACCTATCAGACAGAGCTCATTAAAAAATATTGCCTCTAATGCTAAGAAAGCCATTCTTGATCTGGAGATAATGGGTGTTTGTTACTCAGAAGAGTGGGTAGAAGATGAAAGCTATAAGATAGATATGCGACCATCATTGAACGAAGAACAGCAATTGGCTATCAACAGCGTAATGAATGAGAAAGGTTTTTTAGCATCGCTTTTATACGGAGTGACGGGCAGCGGTAAAACAGAAGTATATTTACATTTAATCGCAAATTTCCTTGAGGAAGAAAAAGCCCAAATTTTAGTTTTAGTGCCAGAAATTAATTTAACTCCTCAGCTAGAGTCACGTTTTCGAGCCCGCTTTCCAGATAGAAATTTAGTTGTTCTTCATAGCAATCTTTCAAGTATCGAGAGGCTTGATAATTGGCGGCAAGCTAAGTCTGGAAAAGCTTCTATAATTATTGGCACACGTTTAGCAGTTTTTACACCCTTTAAAAATTTAAAGCTCATCATTGTTGATGAAGAGCACGACTCTTCATTTAAGCAACAAGAGGGGCTCAAGTATCATGCAAGAGACGTAGCTATGGTGAGAGCTCGAAATAACAATATTCCTATTGTGCTCGGAACTGCCACACCCTCTTTAGAAAGCTGGCTTAATGCAAGCAAGGAAATATCTAAATATCAGTTGTTAAGATTAAAGGATCGAGCTGTTTTAAATGCGTCATTACCAGCAATAAAAACAACACCTCTTAATAGTGACAAAGACCAACTCATTTCCCCACTAATATTAAAAGCTATTAAGCAACGGGTAGAGCTTAAACAACAGGCTTTAATTTTTATTAATAGACGGGGATATTCTCCTGTTTTAGTTTGTTCAAGCTGTGGTTGGAGTGCATCATGCCACCAATGCAGCGCACGCCTTGTTGTACACCTCAAAGACAAAAAAATGCGGTGTCACCACTGTAGTTATGAAAGCCCAATAGCAATGCAATGTCAGGATTGTGGTAATCCCGATCTATATCCATTAGGATCTGGGACACAAAAAATTGAAGATCGCATTAGGGCCTTGATTCCATCCGCCAGCATTCTAAGGGTTGATCGGGATAGTATGCGAAAAAAAAATGCTCTGAATGAGCTGTATGAAAAAACTTCGAGAGGAGACATTGATATATTAGTTGGAACCCAAATGTTAGCTAAGGGACATGACTTTCCAAAACTAACATTAGTAGTAGTGTTGGATGCGGATAATGCTTTATATAGCACCGATTTTCGCGCATCGGAACGTTTATTCTCTCAGCTTATGCAAGTTTCAGGGCGATCAGGACGAAGCAGTATAGCTGGCGAAGTGTTAATTCAAACAAGCTTTCCTAATCATCCTATTTTTCAAGCTGTTAAAACGCATAATTATGAATTATTTGCTAACAGCATTCTCGTTGAGCGGGCATCTATTGATTTACCGCCGTTCAGCTTTCAAGCAGTTCTTCAGGCTGAATCAAGAACATTGTCATTGGCAGAAAGATTTATGGACGATATCGCAGATTGGGCAATAAATTCAAAAGAAAAGGTTAATATTTTTGGTCCTGTTAGGCCGGTTATGGAGAGGGTGAGCGGGCATGAAAGAATTAATATATACATTCAGTCAAACGAAAGAAAACATTTACAAAATATGCTAAAAGTGTGGATAGATCAAATTAGACAACACCCATTAGCTAATAGAGTAAAATGGAGTGTCGATATTGACCCAATGTAATACTGCAAAGAAACTTTTTTCATGACAAAAAACTTTTCAAAAGTGATGACTTTTTCCGCCACAGACCCTACTGGTGGGGCTGGATTACAAGCTGACGTTTTAACTTTGGCAAGCATAGGATGCCACCCTTTTTCTATTGCTACCGCAGTATCAGTTCAGGATACTATTGGAGTTGAAAGCTTAGCTGCTATAAGCGCAGAGCTAGTTAATGATCAGGCGCGAAGTATTTTAGAAGATATGGAAATATCAGTTTTTAAATGCGGCCTTTTAGGAAGCTCGGAAAATATTACAGTTGTAGCTGAAATAGCTGCAGACTACCCTGATATACCCTTGATTATAGACCCTGTTCTAGCTTCGGGCCGAGGTGATGAACTGGTGAACATAGAAATGATGAGTGCAATGCTCGAATTGTTATTTCCTCAGTCCCATCTGATTACCCCAAACAGTCACGAGGCTAGAAGGCTCGTTATTGACAGTGATGAAAATTTTGAAGATATAAGTATAGATCAGTGTGCAGAGAGGCTTCAGTTACTTGGATGTCAGAATGTCCTTATAACTGGCACTCATGAAAACACAAAGTCTGTTATAAACACCCTATATTTAGAGGCTAAGGAAGCCATCCCTTATTACTGGGATAGACTCCCCGGCAATTATCATGGGTCTGGATGTACTTTAACATCAGCCATTGCTGGCTATCTTGCGCAAGGACTTAGTTTAGAATTAGCAGTTGAGCACGCACAACACTATACATGGCAAGCCTTAAAAAATGCATTTAAACCAGGAATGGGCCAGTCTATTCCAGACCGACTTTTTTGGATGGACCAAGAGGATGGAGATGGACGTTTCAACCATAATTAGCGGGATATATGCTATCACCCCCGACCAAATAGACAATGATCTTTTATTAAACCACACTCGACAAGCAATTCAAGGTGGGGTGAGACTTGTGCAGTATCGATCAAAAACATTAAAGCCCAAGCAAAAAAAAATTCAAGCCACTGCCCTAAAAGAACTTTGTGATAGAACAAATGTGCAGCTTATTATTAACGATGATATTGAATTATCAAAACATTTAGATGCATTTGGAGTACATTTAGGTAAATATGACGACAATGTTGATAAAGCTAGAAAATTGTTAGGGCCAGATAAATGCATAGGAGTCTCTTGTTATAATTCCCTCAATAGAGTTAAAGAGGCATATGAAAAGCAGGTGGATTACATAGCTCTAGGAGCCTTTTTCCCTACAAAGACTAAACCTAACGCGCCAAGAGCGACTCTTGATATACTCAGGCAGGCGAGAAGTATGGGTAATATCCCTATGGTAGCTATCGGAGGCATAACCTTAGAAAATATAGAGACATTAAAAAATGAGCAAATAAATTGTATTGCTCTAGTCTCATCTCTTTTTAACTCTGATAATATTGAATTAACCGCAAAACAATTTTGTACAATCCTTAAAAGCTGGAATCTATGAGTAAAAACCAAAGTTTATACGAGCAATCAAAATTATATATTCCTGGAGGCGTTAACTCCCCAGTAAGAGCATTTAGTTCGGTGGGCGGTACCCCTATCTTTTTTAAGAGGGGACTGGGAAGCCGTCTGTGGGATGAGGACGATAAGGAATATATAGATTATATTAATTCATGGGGACCAATGATATTAGGACATGCCAACCATGAAGTTTTAACGGCTGTTCATGATGCATCAAAAAATAGTTTATCTTTTGGCGCACCTACTTCTCGTGAATTAGATATGGCAGAAGAGATTGTAAAGTTAGTCCCTAGTATTGAGCAGGTTCGCTTAGTTAGTAGCGGTACAGAAGCTACCATGAGTGCTATTAGGGTTGCAAGAGGGTTTACGGGCAGAGATACAATTGTAAAATTCGAAGGATGTTATCACGGTCATGCAGATGCGCTATTAGTTAAAGCTGGCTCAGGAGCCCTAACATTTGGCCAACCAAGCTCAGCTGGTGTTCCTACAGATGTTGCTAAACATACTTTAACTCTTCCCTACAATGACTCACAGGCCCTACAGGATCTCTTTTCTAAGCTTGATGGAAAGATTGCCTGCGTGATTATTGAGCCGGTCGTAGGCAATATGAATTTAATAGTTCCTCATCAAGAGTTTCTTGAAAGCCTTAGGTCCCTTTGTACTAAATATGGCACGGTATTAATCTTCGATGAAGTGATGACTGGTTTTCGGGTTGCGTTGGGAGGAGCGCAAGCATTATTTAATGTGATTCCAGATATGACAACATTAGGTAAAGTAATTGGAGGAGGTCTTCCAGTAGGGGCATTTGGAGGAAAAAAAGAAATCATGCAACAACTTGCGCCGTTAGGCCCGGTATATCAAGCAGGAACATTGTCAGGCAATCCGGTAGCGGTGGCAGCAGGTCTTAAAACTCTAGAACTAATCCAAGAGCCAGACTTTTTTAAGAAACTTAGTATCACCACAAAACAATTGACAGATGGCTTAACGGTATCTGCTAAAGAGAGAAATATTGATTTTTGTGCTCGCAATGTTGGAGGTATGTTTGGGCTGTATTTTAGTAAAACACCCCCTAATAGTTTTGAAGAAATTATGGCGTCGAATAGAGATTTGTTTAAAAAATTCTTTCATTTAATGCTAAGCCAAGGCGTGTATTTTGGCCCTTCCGCCTTTGAGGCAGGTTTTGTTTCGGCAGCACACACTTCTGTTGATATAAAACAAACCATCAATGCTGCAAATAATGCCTTTGATCAGCTTTAATAACTATTAACCTTTTTACTATAAGATCATTGAATAAGCTGGCAAAAAGCTTTAAAATTTACCGTTCCGTTTAACACACTTAAGTAAAATAATGATGCGACCAATCACACCAAAAAAACAAGGGTTATACAATCCGTCAAACGAGCATGACTCATGCGGTGTTGGTTTTGTTGCAAATAGCCGGGGAATTAAAAGTCATAAAATTATTTCACAAGGACTGGAGATTCTCACTAACCTAACCCACAGAGGCGCAACGGGCTATGACCCTAAATTAGGTGATGGTGCTGGGATTCTTATTCAAATACCTGACGCACTATTTCAAAAAGAAGCAAAAGTATTATCTATTGCATTACCGGGAGAGGGTGAGTATGGAATTGGAATGCTTTTTTTACCTCAAGCAGAAAAAACTAGAGCACTGTGTGAAAGCATAATTAGTAAAGTTATTGCGGAAGAGGAACAAATAGAGCTAGGCTGGAGAAACGTTCCAGTTAACAATCAAGATATAGCTGGCGCAGCAAGAAACGTTGAGCCGGTCATTAAGCAAGTCATTATTGGTCGCGGCGATAACACTGACGGACAAGTGGCTTTTGAAAGAAAATTGTTCGTTATTAGAAAAAGAATTGAAAACCTTGTGCAGGCCTTAGATATAGATGACCCTGCTAGTTTTTATGTTTCTTCTATGTCCTCAAGAACCGTCGTATACAAAGGGATGCTTTTGGCAAACGAAGTGGGCGTATTTTTTCCAGATCTCTTGGACGAATCATCCAAGTCAGCTTTAGCTTTAGTGCATCAAAGGTTTTCAACGAATACCTTTCCGTCTTGGGACCTTGCGCACCCGTATAGAATGATTGCTCATAATGGTGAGATTAATACCGTGCGCGGCAATGAGAATTGGATTAATGCAAGACAAGAGAAAATGAAGTCCATGTTGCTGGGTGAAGATCTGGAAAAATTATGGCCACTTATTACAGAAGGACAATCCGATTCAGCAAGCTTTGATAATTGTTTAGAATTGTTGGTAGCAGGAGGTTATAGCTTGCCTCACGCTATGATGATGTTGATACCAGAAGCTTGGTCTGGTAACGGACTAATGAGCCAAGAAAGAAAATCTTTTTATGAGTATCACGCCGCTATGATGGAGCCATGGGATGGCCCAGCCGCCGTAGCTTTTACAGACGGACAAATGATAGGTGCAACCCTAGATCGAAACGGATTAAGACCTGCTCGCTATTTGATAACGGATGACGGCGTTGTGATGATGGCTTCTGAGATGGGTGTTCTTAAGTTTCCTGAAGAAAAAATAGTTAAAAAATGGCGTCTAGAGCCAGGAAAAATGTTACTTATTGACCTTCAAGCAGGAAGAATTATTGATGATGCTGAGGTAAAGAAATTATTAGCTAGTGCAAAGCCATATGAATCCTGGATTAATCAATCCCGATTTCTCTTAAGTGACCTAAGAAAACCAACAGTCAAGATCAAATTACAAAGCGCCTTATTAGATATTCAACAGGCATTTGGTTTTACTCAAGAAGATATTAGTTTTATTCTTAAGCCTATGGTTAGTGATGGCCAGGAGCCATCAGGGTCTATGGGAAATGACGCAGCACTCCCGGTATTATCTAACCGCCCTAAGGTTCTCTATAATTATTTTAAACAGCTGTTTGCCCAAGTAACAAACCCTCCTATTGATCCAATAAGAGAGGAGTTGGTTATGTCGTTAGTGACATTTATTGGACCCCGACCTAACTTGTTAGGTATTGAAGAGACTAGCCCACCACCACGTTTAGAGGCAAGTCAGCCCATCCTAAGTCTTGAAGATTTAGAGGCATTAAAAAACATTGAACAAACAACAAAAGGACTCTTTAAGTCAAATGTTATTGATATAACTTTTGAGGTTGGACGCGATGAGTCATACAGCCAAGCTATGGAGAGAGCATTGGCTAATATTTGTAACGAGGCTAAACAATCTGTTATCGATGGAATCAATATCATTATTTTATCTGACCGACTAACTGATAATAATAGGCAGGCAGTCCCTGCGTTACTGGCATGTTCTGCTACACACCATTTATTGGTAAAGGCCGGAATCAGGACAAACACTGGCTTAGTAATTGATACTGGATCTGCGCGTGAAGTCCACCATTTTGCTTTATTGGCAGGATATGGAGCCGAAGCCGTTTGTCCCTGGTTAACTTATGAAACTATAAGAACGCTTAGCGATGACTTTAGTGGCGCACAAGAGAAATACATTAAAGCTATTGGTAAAGGCTTTAATAAAGTTATGTCTAAGATGGGCATTTCTACTTATCAGTCTTATTGTGGGGCACAAGTTTTTGAAGCAGTAGGCCTGAACCAAGCTTTTATCGATAAATATTTTAAAGGCACATCCACTAATATTGAAGGTATTGGAATTAAGGAAATAGCAGAAGAAGTTAATCAAATTCATAAAGCTGCTTTTGGTCTTGACCCTACTCTAATAAACGCACTTGATGCTGGGGGTGAATATGCTTTTAGGATCCGTGGTGAAGAGCATATGTGGAATCCTGAATCTATTGCAAAATTACAGCATGCAACTAGAAAAAATCAATACGATACTTATAAAGAATATGCTGAGCTAATTAATAACCAAACAAAAAAACACAAAACCTTGCGCGGTCTTTTTGGTTTTAAAAAAACAAAAACAATTTCTATTGATGAGGTTGAGTCAGCAAAGGAAATTGTAAAGCGCTTTGCTACAGGCGCTATGTCGCTTGGTTCAATATCCACGGAGGCGCACGCTACTCTTGCAGTGGCTATGAACCGCATAGGTGGAAAGTCAAATACAGGCGAAGGCGGTGAAGATAAGAAACGGTTTATACCTATCACTAAAGATTCTTCTATAGCAGAGCATCTAGGCGAAGATATTATTGAATCAAATTATGCTTTATTAGCAGGTGATTCGATGCGATCACGAATTAAGCAAGTAGCTTCTGGACGATTTGGAGTAACTGCAGAGTATTTATCTGCCGCGGATCAAATTCAAATTAAAATGGCCCAAGGAGCAAAGCCAGGTGAAGGGGGGCAGCTACCAGGACACAAGGTTAGCCCTTACATAGCTAAATTAAGATTTTCAGTACCAGGTGTGGGGCTGATTTCTCCCCCACCCCATCATGATATTTATTCTATTGAAGATTTGGCCCAATTAATACATGATCTTAAAAATGCAAACCCAAGCGCAAGCATCTCAGTAAAATTAGTTTCTGAAACGGGGGTTGGAACTGTAGCTGCCGGTGTAGCTAAAGCCAAATCTGACCATATTGTAATTGCTGGGCATGATGGGGGAACAGGAGCATCACCACTTTCTTCTATTAAACATGCCGGCACCCCTTGGGAGATTGGGCTGGCTGAAACGCAACAAACATTAGTGCTTAACCAATTAAGAGGGCGTGTCGTCCTTCAGGTCGACGGACAAATGAAAACGGGTCGGGATGTAGTCGTTGGCGCATTATTGGGTGCAGATGAATTTGGTTTTGCCACAGCGCCTCTTGTAGTTGAAGGTTGTATTATGATGCGCAAATGTCATCTTAATACGTGCCCAGTGGGCATTGCAACTCAGGATCCAGAACTTCGAAAAAGATTTAATGGTCAACCTGAACATGTCGTTAACTTCTTTTTCTTTATTGCCGAAGAAATTCGTGAAATTATGGCATCACTAGGTATGAAAAAATTCAACGACCTGATAGGGCGAAGTGATTTATTAGACATGCAACAAGGTATAGATCATTGGAAAATTCAAGGATTAGATTTTAGTAGAATCTTTTATCAGCCAGATATGGGTGCAGATGTTTCACGATACAACGTTGAAAAGCAATATCATGGGTTAGATAAAGCACTAGATAACGAAATTATAAAAAAAGCTATGCCGTCAATTGAAAAGAAAGAGTCCACGACGTTTGACATTCCAATAACAAACACTAATCGCACGGTTGGTACAATGCTGTCTCATGAAATAGCAAAGCGTTACGGAAACGATGGCCTTCCAGATAATACAATTAGTGTGAAATTAGAGGGTACGGCTGGACAAAGTTTTGGCGCTTTTCTTGCAAAAGGTATTACGTTTAACCTTCATGGTGAGGGTAACGATTATGTCGGCAAAGGCTTATGCGGAGGACATATTATTATTCGTCCACCGCAACATTTTAAAGGCATAGAAGAAAAAAACATTATTGTAGGAAATACAGTGATGTATGGGGCAACATCAGGAGAATCTTACTTTAGAGGGATTGCCGGTGAACGTTTCTGTGTAAGAAACTCTGGTGCATCTGCTGTCGTTGAAGGAGTAGGAAATCATGGTTGCGAATATATGACCGGAGGGACAGTAGCAGTTCTAGGAGAAACGGGTCAAAATTTTGCTGCTGGAATGTCCGGAGGTGTGGCATACATATATGACCCCGAAGGAACGTTTTCACAATCTTGCAATCCATCAATGGTGACTTTAGAGAAAGTCGCAAAAGAAAATGTTCAGCCTAAAGGGGCAAAACATCTCAATTTATCTGATGAAACGATTTTGAAACAGTTAATAGTCAACCATCATAAATATACGGATAGCTCAATAGCTATTGATATATTGAATAACTGGGATACAGCAATTGGGAATTTTGTAAAAGTCATGCCGATTGAATATAAACGAGCATTGAATGAGCTTCATGCGGCAACAATTAAGGAGGTAGCATAAATGGGTAAGGTTACTGGGTTTATGGATTTTCCTAGAGTCGCTGCAGAGAACGTTCCTCCTGCAGAGAGAGTAAAAAATTATAAAGAGTTTGTTCTGCACTTGTCTGACGAGGAAGCAAAAACTCAAGGGGCAAGATGTATGGATTGCGGCATCCCTTTCTGTAACAACGGATGCCCTGTGAACAACATTATCCCCGATTGGAACGACCTAGTTTTTCAACAAAATTGGAAGCAAGCAATTGAAGTGCTTCACTCTACAAACAATTTTCCAGAATTTACGGGAAGAATTTGTCCCGCACCTTGTGAGGCTGCATGCACTCTGAACATAAATGATGACCCAGTTGGTATTAAATCAATTGAACATGCCATTATTGATAAAGCCTGGGAAAATAATTGGGTCATACCTCAACCTCCAAAAAACAAAACTGGTAAGAAAATAGCTATCGTAGGATCAGGCCCAGCAGGGATGGCTGCAGCGCAGCAACTTGCAAGAGTTGGTCACGACGTGGTTGTGCTAGAAAAAAATGATCGTATTGGTGGACTTCTTAGATATGGTATTCCTGACTTCAAAATGGAAAAATCTCATATCGATCGACGCGTTACCCAAATGGAAGCCGAGGGTGTTGTATTTAAAACCAATCAAAATGTAGGTGAAAACGTAGACCCAGAGCAATTGATTCATGATTATGATTCAGTTATTTTAGCGGGTGGTGCTGAGTGGCCAAGAGACCTTCCTGTTCCTGGAAGAGAACTAGATGGCGTACATTTTGCTATGGATTTTCTCCCCAATCAAAATAAAATTGTTGCAGGAGATGTGATAAAAGACCAAATTACTGCAACAGGAAAGAACGTTGTAGTTATTGGAGGCGGAGACACTGGCTCTGATTGTGTAGGCACTTCTAATCGACATGGAGCTGCATCGGTTTATCAGTTTGAACTTATGCCCCAACCTCCGGAAAAAGAAATCAAATCATTAGTGTGGCCTTATTGGCCACTTAAGATGAGAACATCTAGTTCGCACGAAGAGGGATGCGAGAGAGATTGGTCTGTGGCTACCAAATCATTTATAGGTGAAAATGGAAAAGTAAAGGAATTGGTTGCAGCCAGGGTGGAATCGAAAGATGGCAAGATGCAAGAAGTCCCTAATTCTGAATTTACGATGAAAGCAGATCTGGTCTTACTGGCTATGGGCTTTATTAGCCCACAACAAACTATTTTAGATAAGTTTGGTATTGATAAAGATGCTAGGGGCAATGCCAAGGCGGAAACCGAGGGTGAAAATTCATATACGACATCAAGAAGTAAGGTTTTTGCGGCAGGGGATATGCGTAGAGGCCAGTCATTAGTTGTATGGGCTATAAGAGAAGGACGGCAATGTGCCCGTTCTGTAGATGAATTTTTGATGGGTTCAAGCAGCCTTCCCCGCTAATCTAAATATTAGTGAAACACTTTATTCTTCTTATGTTTTTATTCTTGTTTGGGTGTATGACGACTGCTGCAGTAGTAGATACTGCTGGAGGTGCAGCAGTATCAACTGGTGAGTTAGTTGTTGATACTATAGATTTAATAACTCCAGATATTTTTAGCGATGACTAAGCCATACTAATCTAATGACACCTATTACAAATGATGTATTTCTAAAGACCCTAAAAAAAGAATCTACCCCCTACACTCCCGTATGGATGATGCGTCAGGCTGGAAGATATCTGCCAGAATATCGTAAAACACGAAAGCATGCAGGGAGTTTTTTAGATTTATGTAAAAATGCAGATTTCGCTACTGAAGTAACTCTTCAGCCACTGGATAGGTACCCCTTATTAGACGCCGCTATATTATTTTCAGACATATTGACTGTACCTGATGCGATGGGTTTGGGGCTGCATTTTGTTGATGGTGAAGGGCCAAAGTTTCACTATCCGCTAATCGATGAACAGGCTATACAAAAGTTAGATGTGCCTAATGTAGAAGAGGATTTGGGATATGTTTTTAATGCAGTGAGATCAATAAAAACTGCACTTAATGGGCGTGTACCATTAATAGGTTTTGCAGGAAGCCCATGGACATTAGCTACCTACATGGTTGAAGGACAGGGAGGTACTGGATTTCTAAATATTAAGAAAATGTTATATTCTCGCCCAGATCTAATACAGCACATTCTTAAGGTGACTACAGAATCTGTTTCAATATATCTAGCAAAGCAAATAGAAGCTGGAGCTGATGCGGTAATGATTTTTGATTCCTGGGGCGGAGCCCTATCTCACCATGAATATGAAAGTCATTCGTTAAATTATATGAAGGTGATTATCTCGAATTTAAATTTAATGGGTTTTGAAGACACTCCTAAAATAATCTTTACTAAAGGCGGAGGCCAATGGCTTGATCTTCAATCCCAAAGTGGTGCTGATGCACTCGGCATAGATTGGCAAACAGACTTAGGTAATGCTCGTAAAGTAGTGAACGACAAAATAGCCTTACAAGGCAATCTTGACCCGGCAATTTTATTGTCGGAGCCAAAAGCAATAAGGTCAGCTGTGCGAAATGTTTTAGATAGTTACGGCCATGGGGAAAGTCATATTTTTAATCTTGGGCATGGAATTACCCAATTTACCCCACCTGAAAATGTAGAATGTATGTTGGATGAAGTAAGAAGTTATAGTAAAAAATACCATAAGGCTTAATAGCCGGACTTCTTCCAACAGACTTACCATTCTTTTCTCGGTGTGACTTAGACTTTAAAGAAATGTTAGCCAATAAATCAATGATTTAAAGATTTATCGATACCGACACCCGTTTGCGATCGAAAGAATTGGGCGTCAAATTTTGCTTGTTCTAAATGAGCATATTTACTTTTATCGGTCACAGAAAAAAACCATATACCCATGAAGGTTAACGTCATTGAAAATAGAGCAGGATATTTATAAGGAAAAATTGCCTCCTCGTAATTAAACACGTCGACCCAAACAACTGGTCCTAAAACAACCAAGACGATCGCAGATATAAGCCCGGCACTTCCACCAATAACTGCACCTCTAGTGGTAAGTTTTTTCCAATAAATAGATAGAAGTAGAATGGGAAAGTTAGTACTAGCCGCAATAGCGAATGCCAAGCCGACCATGAATGCAACATTCTGACCTTCAAATGTTATCCCAAGAAGTATGGCTAGGAGACCTAAAAATACGGTAGCAATTTTAGATACTTGCATCTCCTTTTTTTCACTAAAAGTAGCTCCACTAAAAACATTGGCATATAGGTCATGTGAAATAGCAGATGCACCAGCAAGTGTAAGGCCGGACACAACGGCTAATATTGTTGCAAAAGCTACCGCTGAAATAAAACCTAACAATAAGTCACCTCCAACGGCATGGGCTAGATGTATAGCAGCCATATTGTTATTACCTATAAGCTGACCTAACTCATTGAGATATTGCGTATTTTTAGATACAAGAATAATGGCACCAAACCCAATGATAAAAGTTAATATATAGAAGTAACCAATAAATCCTGTGGCATAAACTACCGATTTTCTTGCTTCGACTGCGTCTTTGACTGTGAAGAAGCGCATTAAAATATGAGGGAGGCCTGCCGTTCCAAACATTAATGCTAACCCAAGCGATATAGCAGAAATTGGATCTGATATTAGACCCCCTGGAGCTAAAATATTGACACCTTTTGGGTGAATATTAATAGCAGCTTTAAAGAAATCATTCACGTTGAAGCTAAACTGAATTAACACCAATACGGCTATGAGAGTTGCCCCTGAAAGCAATAATATTGCTTTAATTATCTGAACCCAGGTTGTAGCTAGCATTCCTCCAAAAGTTACGTACAGTATCATTAGCGCACCAACAATCATTACTGCGCTGTAGTAAGGTAAGCCAAACAATAGCTCAACCAACTTCCCTGCTCCAACCATTTGGGCAATTAAGTATAAGATCACGGTGCACAAGGATCCGCAAGCAGCAAGCAATCTAATCGGTTTTTGCTGTAAACGAAAGGAAGCTACGTCAGCAAAACTATATTTCCCTAAATTTCTTAAAGGCTCAGCAATTAATAATAAAATTATAGGCCAGCCGATCAGAAACCCAATGGAGTAAATCAGCCCATCAAAACCGGTTAGATAGACCAGTCCTGATATCCCAAGAAAAGAAGCGGCAGACATAAAGTCACCTGAGATAGCTAACCCATTTTGAAAGCCTGTAATATCGCCACCAGCGGTATAAAAACTTTTTGCTGTCTGGGTTTTTTTTGCCGCCCAGTAGGTTATGTATATAGTTATGCCTACAAATAAGACAAACATTAAAATAGCTGTAATATTCAACCCCATTACATACTTTGTGTTTTAATTAATTTTCTGATAATTGGCTCTAGTTTTTTGTTGGCAAGATAAGAGTATGTGAGGGTGACTAAGAAGATATGCAGGATTAAAATAAACCCAAGAATAATTCCAATAGAGAGCGATCCCGAACCAACTAGTTTGGAAAAGAGGTTAGGGTTAAATGCAATTACTCCAATAAAACCAAAATAAGGAGCGACGGTTAAAGTTATTAAGGGTAAAACGACTTCTCGCCGAGCTTTTTGTAGATCAGAAAATAATTTTTTTATTTTTTTAATTGAGGCTATAGACACTGATAAAGTCTCCTTGCTTATACCCCATAATTTTATTTCCGCCAGACACTACAGCAATGTATTGCTTTCCATTGATCATATAGGATATAGCAGGTGCATTGACCCCAGCGTTTATTTTAGTTGACCAAAGCATCTCACCTGAGCCTCCATGAACCGCACTAAAGTTTCCATTGCCTTCGCCAACGAAAACTAGGTTACCCTTCGTTGCAAGTGTTCCGCCAAGTAAAGGTTGGTCAGTTCTATATTGCCATCGAATCTTTCCGTCAGTTAAGTTAATCGCAGATAAAAGCCCCCATTGATCGTCGTTAGTAGGCTCAGAACTGGTATATCTAACGGCTTTTCCATTCACTATTTTTTCGTGCCGAGTATATTTAATTGGAGCATGAATCCCAGAAACATAAGCAAGATGCTGATCAATGTTGACACTCACTGGAGACCAGTTTGACCCCCCTAAAATTCCAGGATAAATAGTTGTACCTTCTTCACTAGCTTCAGAGAACATATTATTTTGCGGGACAAAGGCTTCTGATTTTAAGAGCAATTCCCCTGTATTTCTGTTGTGAATATAAAACCAGCCAGTTTTTCCGGCCTGCCCCACAGCGGGAATAATTTTACCTTTATGAATCGTATGAAAGATTACGGGGGGACTAGCTACATCGTAACCCCAAATATCATGAGGGACTTGTTGGTAATACCATTTTAGTTTTCCAGTATTGGCATCCAAGGCAACAAGTGAGACGGTATATAGATTATCCCCAGGCCTGCTTTGATCGCTCATCTGAGGAGATGGGTTTCCTGTCCCAAAAAATAATGTATGTGTGTCTTTATCAATAGCGGGGGTAGTCCATGCAGAGCCTCCACCATATTTTGCAGCATCGGGGTATTCAAGTAATGATTCTTTTTCGGTGAGCAAGTCTCTGTTTAATACCTCCCCATCTTTAGTATAGTTACTAAGATCTCCCTCCCATCCTTCAGCAGGGATTGTATCAAATTGCCAGACTTGTTTCCCAGAATAGATATCATAAGCCGCTAAAAAACCAGGTCGACCAAACCTTCCTGCTACTCCTACTACAGCCCCTAGGGGGGCATCTTTTTCACGACCCTCAACATGCAAGCCGTAACCGACTCCAGTAATGCCGACAATCACTTTATTTTCATAGACTACCGGCGCCATTGAGATGCCTACGCCTGTTCCACCGCTGATTTTCTTTTCTCGATTTGGATCGCTCGGATTTAATGCACTGATGGACTCTGTGCCTACAATATTTTCTACTACATTAATATCCCATAATTTATGACCCGTTTTAATATCGAGGGATATAAGCCTTGCATCTACGGTGCCCATAAATAATTGTTCACCATGCACTGCTACACCACGATTAGTTGGGCCACAACACATTTTCCAATCTCGGTTACGATCGTGCTCGTAGCGCCAAATGACTTTTCCGGTCTTGGCATTCATAGCAAGAACATGGTTGTAAGGCAGAGAAATGTACATAATTCCATCTTGAACGATTGGCGTAGCCTGAAAGGTTCCTTTAATACCTGTTTGATATTGCCAGGCTAATTTTAGGCCTTGAACATTTTTATTGTTAATTTGATCTAGGCGAGAATAGCGTTGGTTTGTATGGTCTTGTCCATAAGATGACCAGCCTGAGTTAGGTTGTTGGCAGCCTACCAGACAAACTATAAGGGAAAAGAGGACAATTTTATTTAAGGTGGTCATTTAGATAAAGGCGTGCACTGGCAAGTTAAGAACTCTTATTTTATCAGCAATTTGATTTAGCTCGATTTGAGTTAGACGTTCAATTTCTACGGTAATATTTTGCTCCGATGGCCTTGCAAGACTATATAAATGAATACCACTTAATTGATCTTCGTAATTTTTCACAAAATCAATGTAGGCATTGATACTTTTTTTAGAGGGTAGTTTCCCACCCACTTTAATAAGACAAGTTTGTATAATGGTAGGTGAGACAGATAAAGATGCCTCAAGATTTTTTGCTGTCATACCTAGGCTACCATTTATTTGATTGATTAATTTAACCTCATCATGGATTACGCTATCAATTTTAAACCATACTTCTTTTTTCATCGATTGAATGAAATCCCAACCACTTTGTACTGATTTATCGCACATATTGCTACCATTGGTAATAATGCGCATTGTTAGCTGGCTTTCTAACTTATAATCTTTTACTGCCTCTACTACTATACTTACAATATCCGAAAATTCTTTGGCTGCTGTTGGTTCACCATTTCCAGAAAAGGCGATGTCTTTGAAGGCAGTTCCAGGATTGGTATGTTTAGATAAAAAATTATTTTGAGTAATTTCTTCTAGCCAAAAATAGAGTTCTTTTTTTAGCAGAGGAATATCAATAGCTTCTGGCTTACCTCTTGTAAGGTTGGGAATCTCACAATAAATACACTGCCAGTTACATGCATTATTGGTGTTTAGATTAATGCCAAGTGATAAGCCTCCAGCTCGTCTTGATACGACCGGATAAATGTATTTCTTATCGAAAATTTTTCGATCATGATTAATGGTGCTCAAGGTTGCCATCTATTTTCTTCAACTGTTATTTTCTTACATGATACTTGATTTGTTCGTTATCCACATCGACTGATAGGGAGTTAACATCAATTTACCATGTGATCTTTCTAACTTGGTACCTGAAATTAAATCAAACCAATTATCTGTCTCTATCAAGTTAAGATCTGATAATTGTATAGCTATCTTCTGGTTTGAAATATTATGAATAGAAAATATGCTTTGAGTTCGATCAAGACTTTGTCGCCATAAAGCTAAAACACTATTCCCGAGATCAAGAGTAAATTGAGTGGCATTTGGATGAAATGCCCTCTGACGCTTTCTTATGCCGATAAGCCTTAATAGCTCATAAAACATTCGTGAATGATGATTTTCGCCTAAAAGTATTTGTTCTAGTTCTTGTATTTGCCATTGATGTCGATTGATACCTCGGTTTTTCCCACTATGCTTTACCTTTTCGTAGTCATTTTGTGTGGCAAGAAAGCTGTGAATATAAAAGGCAGGGATTCCCTCAAGAGACAACATAATAGTATGAGCAGATATAAACCTTGCTTCTTGATAACCGTCGTCTCCATCTTTAACATGAAGCTTTAGGGCATCAAAGAGAGCAATGTTGAGCTCATAGGGCCGCTGGCTATTTTCTTTTGTTCGGTAAGAGACTTTACCTCCGGCCCCTTCTATATTTTTTGCAAGCATGTCTATTTCTTCTTCTGTTAATATCTCTTCTATGGGACGCAATCCAATTCCGTCATGACTCGCAATAAAGTTAAAATATGTTGTCCCAAATATTGCCGGCGGCATACTCATTAGCCATTGCTTAATTTTTCCAGACATACCATTCAACAGGGTATATAAGATTAACGGTGGCAAGGCGAAGTTATAAACTAGATGTGCTTCATTTCGATTACCAAAATAAGATAGATTTTCTCGGTTAGGAATGTTGGTTTCTGTGACAAGAAAAACTTCATCAGAATAAAAGTCTGTCAGCGTTCTAATGAGCCTAATAATTTCATGTGTCTGGGGGAGGTTGATACATTCCGTATTAATCTGTTTCCAGATAAAAGCTACTGCATCTAATCTAAATATCTTTGTGCCCCTCTCAAGGTAGGTCCTAACTATATCAATTATTTCGATTAACACCGCAGGGTTAGAAAAGTTTAGATCTGGTTGATCGTGACTAAATGTTGACCATACGTATTTCTTCCCATTAATTGTATTTACCTCTTGTAGCACGTTGCTAGTTCTTGGCCTAACCACTTTTTGGGTGTCGATTAGAGGGTCAACGGATAGAAAGTAATGCTGCCCGGGATTCTTGCCATTTTTAAACTGATCAAACCATTGGCTTCTTGATGAGACATGGTTAATTACCAGGTCACTCATTAGTTTATAGGTTGTAGCAATCGCTTCAATATCTTCCCAAGATCCAAAAGCATCATTAATTTTTTTGAAGTCAATAACAGCAAAGCCATCATCTGAACTATAGGGGAAGTAGGGCAAGATATGCACAGTATTAATGTAGGGTTGAATATGCTTATCTAGAAATTTTAGCAGTGTTTGCAGCGGAGCTTTCTCGTTTTCAACAATGCTATGAGCGTAAGTTATAAGGATTATATCTGATGAGTCCCATTTACTTATATTAGGATTGGGAGAAATGAGATCCCGGCCTTGGAAAAATACAGCTATGATTTTTTCTGAGAGCGCGTAGTTATCGTTATTTACATATATTTGATTGAGGTGATGATAAATCTTTTCTCTTAATTCATCCTCAAGGGACAGACTTGCCATACAGCTAGGAGAACTCTTCCATATCTTTTTTTACTGCCTCCAATATTTCCTCTCTTAATTCTGGTAAGGCGCTATTAACTCTTGTCCAGCTGGGGATAAATGGTGTTTCCATCGGGTGTTCTAGGAAATGAAGACCGGCATTCATGATATTTTCTGCAAATAGTTCTACAGCTTTTTCTTCTGCATGAATATCAAAATTAAGCCCGTTCATTTTTGCGTCATTATTATAAGTTTCTACAAAGTCTAAGGCGGTGCGGAAGTATGTTGCTTTTATTGATCTAAAGGCCTCGTTGTTAAAAACTAAGCCTGTGGTAGCTAATTTTCTGAAGATCGATTTACTTATATCTATGGACATTTTAGACAATCCTTTACTTGCATCCGCCTCACTAAGATCTTGGTGCTTGTGATCATATTTATCGGCTATATCGACCTGGCATATGCGGTTATTTGCATAGTTACGATTCATTTCAGATAACACACCAATCTCTAATCCCCAGTCACTAGGTATCCTAATATCGTTTAATACATCTGTTCTTAGAGAAAATTCACCCGACAATGCATATCGGTAGCTATTTAAGTATTCTAAATATTCATTAGCAGGAAACATCTTCATTAGTGATCGAATTAACGGCGTTACTAGCAAACGACAAACTCGACCATTAATTTTGTCTTTTGATACCCGTGAGTAGTAACCCTTACAGAACTGGTAGTTAAAATCAGGATTGGCAACAGGATAAATGAGGCGTGCTAACATATCTCGTGTGTAGGTCACAATATCGCAATCGTGAAGTGCAACGGACTCTACTTTTGAGGAGGCTAGAATATAACCAAAGCAATACCAAACATTTCTTCCTTTACCCATCTCTTGAGGAGCTATCTTCATTTTTTGTAATTTTTTGTCTAACGCCTTTAGTCTGGGGCCATCGTTCCATAAGATGACATGATCCTGAGGAAGTTTAGCAAAGTAATTAATAGCATCTTTGTACTCATATTTAGTAGCTCGGTCCAGGCCAATAACGATTTGATTCAAATATTTAACTTGAGTTAATTCGTCTACAATTTTTGATAGTGCCGGAGACAAAAGTTCTGAATAAAGTGATGGTAGTACAAGGCCCATAGGGCGTGCTTTTGAAAAAGCGAGTAGTTCTTTTTCAAGGCTTTCCGTATCTTGAACCCTCAGATTATGTAGGTTCGTAATAATGCCATTCTGATAAAAATCACTCATATGCTATCCAATACAATTAATAATTGCTTCATTCCATCCCTTTGGCCCAATCAACCTCGTTACAATTTCCGCAGAATGACCTTTGATCTGCGGTGGTGGTTTATTTGGGTGCCTAACAATAATTGCTTTATCTACCTTACTTAACATATTAATATCATTTTCACTGTCTCCCAATCCTATGGTAAATATTTTATCTTCTGAGACCTCTTGATATCTTTTTTTGACCCATAATAGTGCATCTCCTTTCGTTTGTGCTGAAGAGACTGTAATAAATCGCCCGCCTTGCATACCTATTAGCCCATGCCTTTTAAGTAAGACTTTAAAAGACTCTAATTTATTTTCAGAGTCTTCCCATATAAGTGGCTCTGAAAATTCCCTTAACGATGCTCTTTGACTTAACTCTTTATTTAGGCCGGTTTCTTTCTGAATTCCCTTAGGCCCAAGCTGGGAAAATGATGTAAAAGAAAAGTCACTTTTTAAATCTTTAAGAACATTAAGAATTTGAGAGTAGCTTTTACCTAGAGCTATTTTTTTACCCTTAAAAAAAATACCTGAACCATTTTCATATATAAAAGGGTCCGTTATTCCTAATTTAGATCGAATATTAATTATCTCTTCATATGTTTTGCTGCTAGAAAGAATAAGTGGAATTTTTTTTTCTTTAATTAATTGTAACGCAGGTAAAGCGTCATCAAATGAGTAGTTGTGATGATCTAGGAGTGTAGCATCAAGGTCAGAGAAGATTAAAAACATAAGGGTATCTAATTAGATGAGAAATTATTTTCTTCAGTAAACTTCCATGCTCGTGTGATATTTATGATATCTACTTCTTTGCGCATTTTGTCAGAAAAGGCGGCGTAGGGCTCCCCTAATTCAACAATTTTTATGGCCGCCTTATCTAGAGCATCAAACCCAGAGCTTTTGTTAACAATAATTTGTTTGATTTGCCCTTCTGAGGCTAGGCTTACGGTCAATCGAAGTGTTCCTAAGTTACCTGCTCTAGCCTCCTCTGGATAATTTAAGGAACCTAGCCTTTCTACTTTTTGCCTCCACGCCTCAAAGTAAAGCCGGTACTCATAGTCAGTTGTGCGTGCAGAAACTGTTTTTACGCGAGGCCTATTTTTATTCCTTGGAGTTAAATCGAGTTTGCTGAGATCAGATATTAATTGATCAGTGTTAATAGCCTTACTCTGCTGTATTTTTTCATCAATTAATTCAACTTTATTTTTCGGGTTGAGCTCTTCATTTAAAACAAGAGTGCGTTCGATTTTTGGAGACAAAGCTTTTTTTTCCATCACGACTTTTGGCGTTATGCTTTTATTTGTTATTTTTATGGGCTCTTTAATAGGAGTCTCCTGTATGGGATCCTGAGGTAGCTTCTGAGAGGAAGTATTCATTTTTGGCTCCTGTATTATAGTTAGCTCAATATCAGAAGAAATTTCAAAATTAGCAATATCTGTGTATTGAAAGCCCCCATACATTACTAAAGATAAATGAATGATGAGGGAGGTAAGAAGAGCAACTATGAAATAAATATGGCTGAGTGGATCTTTCATCATATTAGGCGTCATTGAAATAGTGCGATGACTTTACTTTGTATGCCAGAAAAATTTCCATTGCTCATAAATACTATATGGTCCTTGCTTTGGTGATTCTCTACAATCGCATGTGTAATATCATTTATATTATCAGAGACCATAGCTTTGGGGTAACCCTTAAATAATTTGTGTGCATCCCAGGTTAAATTATTTGTATAGCAATACACTTGGTCGGCAACTTCCAGACTCATAAGTAGGTCTGTTTTCATTGATCCAAGCTTCATTGTGTTTGATCTTGGTTCAATGACAGCCACAATTCTTCCTGATTTTTTAGTTTGACTTAAGCCCTTCAGCGTAGTTTGAATGGCTGATGGATGATGGGCAAAATCATCATAAATTTGTACCCCATTTTTTAGCTCAGCAATTTTTTCCATACGCTTTTTTACGCCCTTAAATGAGGAAAGTGCTTGGATAGATTGTGCTGGCGAGACCCCTACATGTCTAGCCGCCGCAATTGCAGCAAGAGCATTAGATGCATTATGGTGACCAATGAGATTCCATGTGAGGCTGCCTTGTTTTTTTGCTTGGTAAAAAATATCTATAGTTTGTTTATCCTCTTGCCATTGATAGGACCATTCTTTGTCGTGAGAAAAATATTCAATTTCTGACCATAGACCCATCTTAATAGTTTCTTCTAGTGCCCTGCTTTCAGCGTTGCAAATTATTCGACCATGTTCGGGAATAGTTCTTACGAGATGATGAACATGTTTTTTTATATGTTCAAGATCATCAAAAATATCTGCATGATCAAATTCTAAGTTATTTAATATTAAAGTTCGTGGATGATAATGAACAAACTTAGACCGTTTATCAAAGAATGCTGTGTCATATTCATCGGCTTCTATGACAAAAAAACTTGGAGCATTTTTTGACGTATTGTCTGGAATTCTTGCTGAGCTGCTAAAATTACCTGGCACACCCCCTATGAGATAGCCCGGAGCTAAACCGTTAGATTCTAGAATCCAAGCAAGCATTGCGGTTGTTGTGGTTTTCCCATGTGTTCCTGCAACCGCTAACACCCATTTATCATGGAGTAGATTTTCGTAAAGCCATTGCGGACCAGATTGATAAGGCAAGTTTTTGTTTAGAATCGACTCCATCAGGTCGTTACCGCGAGTAATGATATTACCAATGATAAATACATCTGGATTTAATGCCGTTTGTGATGGATCAAATCCTTCGATAATTTTAATGCCTTGTGCTTCTAATTGAGTAGACATTGGAGGATAAACATTTTGGTCACACCCAGTAACTGTAAGTCCCTGAGATTTAGCTAGAGAGGCTAAGCCCGCCATAAATGTTCCACATATACCTAATATATGAATATGCATATTTATCTAAGATTGGAAGCAAGCCATCTTTTTAATTGGTCGATAGAAACAGATCTTCTGGAAGCTATATCCTCTAATTGATCTTTATCAATTTTATCAACACTAAAGTATTTTGCTGCGGAATGAGCAAAGTAAAATCCACTTACGGAAGAAGCGGGTGTCATTGACATACCTTCTGTTAGCTCCATACCAATCTCATCCGCTTTTAACAATGCAAATAATTCTTTTTTTACCGTGTGCTCAGGGCAAGCTGGATATCCTGGGGCTGGCCTAATACCTTGGTATTTTTCATGGATCAAATCTTCTGTTGAGAGACTTTCAGGTTGATAGCCCCACAAATCTTGCCTTACTCTGTCATGCATATATTCAGCAAAAGCCTCTGCTAGCCTATCTGTGATAGCTTTTATCATTATTCCATTGTAATCGTCTTCTGCATTATTGAATATTTTTTCGTATACTTCGACATTAATTCCTGAAGTCACGGCGAAGAGGCCAATATAATCTTTTATTCCGCTATCCTTTGGAGCAATATAGTCAGCTAAACAAAGGTTAGGATTTTGCTTGCCCTTGATATTTGGTTTTTGTGTTTGTTGCCTTAGCCCGTAATAAGTGAAAGCAGGTTCTGTGGAATTCTCATCGGCATAAATCTCAATATCATCATCATTTACTGTATTTGCTGGGTAGAACCCAATCACACCATTGGCCTTCAACTTTTTTTCGTTAATGACTTTAGCAAGCATTTTTTGCGCCTCAGCAAATAATTGCGACGCACTTTCACCCACCACCTTGTCTTCTAGAATGTCTGGGTACTTTCCATGGAGATCCCATGTCTGAAAGAATGGCGACCAGTCGATATAATCTTTGATTAATTGTAGGTCAATATTTTTAAATATCCGCCGCCCAATAAATTTTGGTTTCTTCGGTTCAAATTGTAAATTTAATTTATTTTGTCTAGCTGCCTTGATGGGTATATAAGTCGCACCTTTTTTCTTTGCATGCAACTGCCTTACATTTTCATAATCTTTTGATAAGTTAACGATGTAATCAATTTTTTGTTTAGGGTCCATCAGCGATTGCATGATCGATACCGAACGTGATGCATCCGATACATGAATAACGGGACCATCATAGTGCTCAGCAATCTTGACTGCGGTATGTGCACGCGAGGTGGTTGCGCCACCGATTAACAAAGGAATATTATTTTCATTAAAATAAGGGTCACGCTGCATCTCGCTTGCAACATGTGTCATTTCTTCAAGAGAGGGAGTAATTAGTCCTGACAAACCAATAATGTCGACATTTTCTTCTTTGGCTTTAGCTAGTATTTCCGCACAGGGCACCATCACACCCATATTAACTACCTCAAAGTTATTGCATTGCAACACGACCGAGACAATATTCTTTCCAATATCATGAACATCTCCCTTGACTGTCGCGATTAACATTTTTCCCTTAGGCTTAGCTTTGATGCCGGTTCTTTTTTCTTCTCTTTCCTTTTCTTTTTCAATGAAAGGAACAAGGTGAGCAACTGCTTGTTTCATTACTCTTGCCGATTTTACAACTTGCGGCAAAAACATTTTACCTTGACCGAACAGATCTCCAACCACGTTCATGCCATCCATCAAGGGGCCTTCAATTACATTTATAGGACGACCACTTTCTTGACTCATAATTTTCAAGCGCGCCTCTTCTGTATCTTCGACGATGAAGTCTGTTACTCCATGTACCAAGGCATACTCTATTTTCTTTTCAACCGAAACAGGACTATCCTCATCTCCGCGCCAATTTAATTTTAATTCTTCTTTTTTGCTGCCCTTGAGTGTGCCAGCGATATCGATCATTCTTTCTGTAGCATCAGGCCTTCTGTTAAGAATTACATCTTCAACAGCCTCTTTTAGATTTTCTGACAAGTCATCATACAGTCCAATCATTCCGGCATTTACGATACCCATAGTCAAACCTGCTTTGATAGCATGATGTAAGAAAACTGTATGAATAGCTTCTCTTGCTAAGTCATTGCCTCTAAAACTAAAACTAACGTTAGACACTCCACCAGATATTTTGGCATGTGGGAGGTGGTCTTTTATCCATTGAGTGGCATTGATGAAATCTACGGCATAATTGTTATGCTCTTCTATACCTGTGGCAACAGCAAAGATATTGGGGTCAAAAATAATATCTTCAGGTGGAAAGTTTAGATCGTTGACTAGTGTGTCGTAGGCACGTTTACAAATTTCTATTTTTCTTTCATAGGTATCTGCCTGACCTTTTTCATCAAATGCCATAACAATAATGGCGGCACCATAGTTGAGACAAAGCTGTGCCTGATGAATAAAACTTTCTTCACCTTCTTTCAATGAGATGGAATTGACGATGGCTTTACCTTGAACACACTTTAGCCCCGCTTCAATTACTTCCCATTTTGATGAGTCAATCATTATCGGTATGCGAGCAATATCTGGTTCTGATGCGATCAAATTAAGGAAATGCTGCATGGCTTGAAGTGAGTCAAGCATACCTTCATCCATGTTGATATCTATAACCTGAGCGCCATTTTCTACCTGTTGCCTTGCGACAGATACCGCTTCTTCAAATTGTTCCTCGATGATGAGCTTGGCGAAAGCTTTAGAGCCCGTCACGTTAGTTCGCTCACCTACGTTGATAAAGAGCATGCCTTCTTTTATTGCTAAAGGTTCTAAGCCTGCTAGACGAGTATAGGTTTCTTGTATGGGTACGATCCTAGGCTTTATACTTTTTACCTCTTCAGCAATAGCCCGTATATGGTCAGGCGTTGTCCCACAACAGCCTCCGGCTATATTAATAAAGCCGCTATCAGCAAAATCTTTTAACAACGATGATGTGTCTTGGGGCTTCTCATCAAAACCGGTATCTGACATCGGGTTTGGAAGACCTGCATTAGGGTAGATACAAATATAGGTATCGGCTATCTTGGACAGTTCTTCTGCATAGGGCCTCATAAGTGCAGCCCCTAAAGCACAATTTAACCCTATGGTTAATGGTTTCGCATGCCTTATCGAATTCCAGAACGCACTCACGGTCTGCCCAGATAAGATTCTTCCGGAAGCATCGGTTACCGTGCCCGATATCATAAGAGGAAGGCGAATAGATTGTTCAACAAATACGGCATTCACAGCAAAGAGTGCAGCCTTACAATTAAGCGTATCAAACACAGTTTCTACGAGGATGATATCTACACCTCCTTCAATAAGTGCTTTGGTCTGTTCCTTATAGCTTGCGACTAATTGGTCAAAATTAATATTTCTTGCTCCGGGATCGTTAACATCAGGAGAAATAGAAGCAGTCTTTGGTGTTGGTCCAATAGCCCCTGCAACAAATCGCGGCTTATCGGGGGTGCTGTATTTATTCGCGGCATTTTTTGCTAGTTTTGCTGACTCGATATTCATTTCATATACTAAGTGGGCCATATAGTAATCATCTTGTGCGACACTGTTGGCGCCAAAGGTATTGGTCTCAATGATGTCAGACCCTGCATCTAGGTATGACTCATGAATCTGTTGAATGATAGTGGGTTGCGTGATGCTAAGAAGCTCGTTGTTCCCTTTAAGGAATAATTCTCGCTCACCGTCGGGTGAGGCGAAAGTGCTGAATTGCTTTCCTCGGTAATCCTCTTCTGTTAAATGATGCTGCTGAATCATGGTGCCCATAGCACCATCCATCATCATGATCCGGTTGGATAGAATAT
>Ga0209502_10000636_pt1 | contig 36648 bp, 31 predicted proteins | sample ArcticOcean_MG_C_10_FD_187442 | JGI IMG/M metagenome (GOLD analysis project Ga0209502, IMG submission 187442) | Marine microbial communities from western Arctic Ocean - ArcticOcean_MG_CB11_90 (SPAdes) (version 2) | ecosystem: Environmental > Aquatic > Marine > Oceanic | place: Arctic Ocean... | reverse complement strand
CTCTGCCCGACTTTTAAATTTCCTAAGTGAGCACCCCGGCCGTCTGCAAGACACTAGATCATTAGCTATTGAGACATTGACCAACCACTACCGAAAGACTGTCATTCAAACTTTCAAACTTTCAAACTTTCAAACGCTAAAAAAGCCCAGCTGGGGTACTTTTGAAATTCGGAGTAAATGCGCTTTAAAATTACTATCCTCAACCGAGTTTCCGCCCGTTTTACATGATCCAGCGCCAGGTTTTTGACAGTCTTGAACAGAAACGAGCGAGGTGACGTTATGGGTGACTCCCGTTCGGTCTGACACGCCCGAACATATGCCTCCTGCACGATATCCTCGACTTCCTTCGGAGGCACGATCCCGGCTGCAGCCCGCTTCAAGCTTCCAACTATCGACAGGTATATTCGATCCAATGGTTTATCGTTATCCATTGGGGCGTAGCAACTCTCGAAAGTCCAATAAGTACTGACGAATTAGAACCCCCTTTGGGTGACAAAGTCAGAACTTTTTGTTTTTTGCGAGGCGAGACAGATAGGGTATGGGTATAAGTAGAATTAAGCCCGTTTTGTGTAGGTAGCCAAGTAGGTACGTCCCTGAAATAGGGATTTGTATGTGCAACAACAGCCCAACCCCATGCGCGAGTGTTGCGGGGCACAGTTATCGGAACGCCGCCTGGTCCGAACGCGGCCCAACTGTTGTGCACCGTGATGCCTGGTTGGCAACGGACGTCGGGCAGTCGCACCCCTGTTATGTTATTGATTTAATTAGTGTGAATTTCTGATCTTCGTCTTGAAAACTCCGTACCTCCTGCTAGTGGCCTACCCCAGAAACAGCTGCAGGTTCCATTCCAGGAAGGGCACCACTTACAATGGACTCGGACAATCCAGATCCCAACAAAGGTTAGGCGGCCCTAGGATCAATCTCTTTTTCGATAAGCTTACCTTTCTCAAGATCAGCTAGACGTAAATCATGGCTAGCCTGAAGATTCATCCAAGATTGAGCATCACCCCCAAAATATCTAGCAAGCCGCATCGCCGTGTCTGCAGATATCGAACGTCGTTCTTTAACAATCTCATGCACTCGCGTAGCAGGTACACGCAATTTATGAGCTAGTGCATTAACACTCATCTCTAAAGGCAGGAGATATTCTTCTCGAAGTATTTCTCCGGGATGTATAGGTCTCATCTTGTTTGTGATGATGGTTTTCATAAAGTCATATCCTATTGGTAATCCACAATCTCAACGGCAGAAACATTGCCGTTCGAAAAACGAAAACAAATCCGCCATTGCTGGTTGATACGTATACTCCATTGCCCTCGCCTGTCACCTCCAAGTTTTTCCAGTCTATTCCCCGGCGGAGACTTTAAAAATTCTGTCGTTTCTGCAGCATTCAGCATAGTAAGTTTCCGCTCCGCTTGTTCCCGAATCACTCGAAACCTTCGAGGGCAAACACCGCTATATAACCGCTCGGTATCTTTACAGCTAAATGAAGTGATCATCACCATACTTTATTACTCATTACGTATTACGTATTACGTATTACGTCAAACGTAATCTGAACCTGTCAGAACCTTAGTGCAAGTCCTGTGTAATCATGCCAAGAAAACATTAGATTCATCGAGAAATTTCAAGACTATACCGGACATGCTGTTTATTGAATTGGCGAAGAGGAATGATGAACTGAGAAGAAATTAGATCGGAATTTGACTCTAGACTTAAGCATTGAAAATCCCCGTGTCCTTGGTTCGATTCCGAGTCCGGCCACCAATCACTCGGCTTGTGGCGAAGCCACAAACGATGTGAATCATGGCTTCGCGCAAAGCGTAAAACATGAACAAACCCTTGAAGCGCCCACGAGACCGCATCGAACGAAGTGATGTGGCGAAAGCCCCCCGAACACCGCATAGAAGCCAGCGTTTTCGCATAGCGAATATCATGTTAGTCCAGAACAATTCCTTTCTGCCACCCTCCAGGCCTAGGGACCCATGCACGGCACCCGAAATTCCGCGATCAGCTTGGCACCCCGATATATTGGCTTGTACAACTGAGCAGTTGGACCTGGCACTTGGTCTTGACCCGCAATTTCCAAGCACACAATATACCGAAGTTCGATCCAGACTTAATGAAATTGACAATTAAAATGTAGTGCGGTACGCTACATTTATGATTAGAACGTTTGCAGATAAACGAACTGAACAAATTTTTGACGGCATAATAGTAAAGCGATTTGATAACTCTTTGCAAAAGAAAGCACTGCGTCGTTTGCGCTACATTGATGCTGCCGAGAAAATTGATGATTTGAGAATCCCGCCATCCAACAAACTGGAGAAGAAGGGAGGTGATTTGCAAGCATTCTACGCAATATGGGTGGATACGCAGTGGCGCATAATTTTCCGATGGAAGAATGGTAATGCAGACGATGTGCAACTTGTAGATTATCATTAATAGGAATCACAACGATGACTGACAAATATATAGAGTTAGAGCATCCAGGCGTACTTTTAGAAGAAGATTTTTTGGATGATCTAGGAATCAAGCCTGGCACCTTAGCTAGTTCCATTGGCGTGGATCGTACCGCCATCAAGAACATCATAGATGGCAAACGTGCTATCACTGCGGACATGTCATTGCGACTTGGTCTGTTTTTCAACATGAGTGCAGGCTTTTGGTTCAACCTGCAAAAAGACTATGAGCTGCGAATTGCACAACGTGAAAACCTAGCCAAATTTGAAAAAATCGTTCGACCCTTTAAGGCTGCCCGCTTGTAAACAAGATACTGGAACGAATCGAGTGGGTCTAAATCTCGACAATTCCACTCTCGGCTAGCCATACCATCATTGCTAACGTGCAATATCCGTGGCTTCTAACGATCCTTTAAGGACGGCCTGTCAGTTTGAAAACCCCCGTGTCGTTGGTTCGATTCCACCTCCGGCCACCATATTTATTGGGCTGTAGCCACTACCCATTTTCACTGCTCCATTTTGCGGGAGTTCCATCTTCCACTTCCATTAAGACACACTCACTCAGGCAGCAGAAACCTATCGATATTTTAGATTGCGTTCCTTTGCGCATAGGAATGGAGCAGCGATGGCATAGAAGGAATTCCTGGAAATTTGGTGGCTTCGAGAAGTTAACTTGGCAGTACCGGCTTTATCATCCCAGAGAATCAAACGCCTAAAAGCTTGCCAGGCGCTGAAAAAACCAAAGCGCAGCCAAAGCACCAACGAGATAGCCACTGGCTAAACGGGTGCGATCAGAATCCAGCTTGATTGCATCCTTACCTGCCTTTACTAATAGCCACGCCCAGCATCCCGTCAACACAATGAAAAACAACTGCTCTAGTTCAACGCAGAGGTTGAACGCTAACAAGGCGAGTAATGAATCATCGTTAGGCAATCCTATTTCGTTCAAGACGCTAGCAAACCCCAAACCGTGAAGTAGTCCAAATACTGAGCTGACCGCAACCGGAAACCGCCAGCTTAAGGTCGCCTTTTTCTGAAGGGTTAGCTCGGCAGCGACAAAAACAATACTAAGCGCGATAAGTGCTTCTGTCGGTTCTCATTGTCGGAATCAATAGCAACGGTGCCGCTTAAAAACCAGATTCCCCATGGATTTCACGGTGGCTAGACCAGCCTTTAATGACTGCAGAAAAAGCAAATAACAGTCCGAAGAATATTGCGGAGTGACGAAATGAGTCGATATCGCAGGTGCTCAATATTGAAGCCTTGTGTTGCTTGTGAATTTCAATACCCACACTGAGGGATAACACGATGAAAAAAATATGTTTGACGCTAATGGCAGCGACGATATTGATCTGCGGTTGCAGCGGCAAGTCCAGTACGCTTGACGTTCCTCCCGCGAGCGATGGTCTGGCGGCACCTGAGGATCTTGCTTGGTGGAGTCGCGCGCCCATTGATACCTGCATGCGCTTTTCCGCCGGTAGTGGATCTCACTCAGGTTCAATAGCGATGTTCGCTCGCGATGGCGTGGTCGTTTACAGTAATGCTGCAGGCTGGAAAGATATCGCGTCGGAGCAGCCAATGACGATCGATACTCCAGTACGGATCGCCTCACTGACCAAGCCCATCACGGTGGTTGCTGCGATGATTTTGGTTCAGGAAGGCAAGATAGGGCGTGACGATCTAGTGGCCGATTATCTGCCTGAGTTTGCAGCGCTGCGGGTTGCCATCAGTGATAAGTCTAATGCCGATGGCTCCTTTCCTTCAGCGCCAGCCAGCACTGTGCTCACCGTACGGCACCTTCTAACGTTTTCTTCGGGCAATGGTCCGAGGCGGGATAAAGACTCAACTCTGGTCGCCTACTGAGACCAGAAGGGATCTATGATCAGCCTGCAGGCGAACTGTCAGATCGCGTGACACGGCTTGCGCAGCTGCCGCTGCTTGAAGAGCCAGGAACTCGCTGGCGTTATGGTTTTTCACTCGATGTGCTGGCACGGGTAATCGAAGTGATCAGTGGCGATAGCATCAGCGCGTTTATGCAGACGCACGTCTTGCAGCCTTTGAGAATGAAAGATACCGGCTATCTGCCTCCGACTTCTGGCCGTGACGTTTTTGCAACGGTTTACACACAAGACAAAGAGGGTGAACTTGTCAATGCGCCTTTGCCTTACGATACAGGCTGGACGCCTGGAGGAGGAATGGCATCAACCGCTGCAGATTACATGCGCTTTGCACTGATGCTGTGGAACGGTGGAGAATATCAGGGTGTGCGCATACTGAAAGAAGCAACGGTGGATAATATGCGCCGTTTACATATCCAAGATGGCGTGCTGGCGGCGGAGGATATTAAGGGTCTAGGCTGGGGGCTAGGCTGAGGTCTGGGCTGAGGTCTGGGCTGGGGTCTGGGCTGGGGTCTGGGCTGGGGTCTGGGCGTGGCAGTAGTCGCAGACGAAGCCGCGACCATTATACCTGATCGCACCGACGATTTTTGGTGGTCAGGCTACTGCGGCACGACGTTTTTTATCAGTCCTGAGACCGGGTTAGTCGGTGTTGTGATGAGCCAGAATGAACCCGGTGAATTTTCCGGCCTACCGGTTGAGATATTTATCGTTCAGGGCATGGTGTTTGCAGGCCTGTAATGCTGCCTGACGAAAGAGGCTTTTAAAACCGCATACCTCCGTGCAGCGGCGCCCGGTTATCCCACCAAGGCTGCAGCATTCAATCATTATCGTTCTGGCTAGTTCCCGCCCCCAGCTCTCCAGCTCTCCAGGTCCCAACTTTTCGACCTGCGTCCCACCCATTACTCATTACTCATTACTCATTACTCATTACTCATTACTCATTACTCATTACTCATTACTCATTACTCATGACGCTTAGTGACTTTCATATTTAAAGTTACCACTCTTTTTTTTTGGAGTAACTATAAGAATTTGAACATGGATACACGCACTCAACACCTGCTTACCGCCCCGCCCCTACCTTTATTGGCGCGAATGGCTACGCCCAGTACATTGGCGTTTTTGATCCAAGGTCTGGTGAGTCTGGCCGAGGTCTGGTTTATTGGTCAGCTAGGTTCCATTTCATTAGCGGCCATTGCCTTAGCATTTCCACTGCTGATGCTCACGCAGACTCTTTCCGGTGGCGCCATGGGTGGCGCGGTAGCATCAGCCATCGCCCGAGCGCTGGGCGCAGGCGACATCGACCGCGCAGAGCAGGTGGGTTGGATTGGCGGCCTAAGCGCTGGGATCATTGCAGGCGCGCTTGGCATAGTGTTGGCCATTTTTCCCGACGGTTGGATAGCGCTGTTTACCCAAGACCCACTAGTGCACGCTTCAGCCAAAGACTTTATTCAAATTGCCGGACCCTGCTTTTTGTTCCAAGGTTTGGGCTTGTCTTTGTACTTCGCCTCCCAAGGCGCCAACGCAATGCTATGGCCAGTGTTAGCAACTATTTTGCGGGTTGCGGTGGCGGGTTCTGTTTCTTTCTCATTAGGGTTTATCTTTGATATTGGTCTAGTGGGCATCTGTTACGGCGCGGCACTGGGCATGATTAGTTATGCAATTATCATTGCCGGCGCGCTGAAACTTGGCGCGTGGCGACCCTCTGCAAAGTGACTGGGTATTTATGGAAAAGCACACAGACGGTACCTCTAAAAGGGAATCTGCGAAGGCACCTAGGAAGGCATCTAGAAAGGCATCAAACAAAACCTTGACACAACCTTCAAGCCCAGCCCCACAAAAAGGTTCAAAACAAGTCTCAAAAACAGCTCAAGCTGCGCCGCGCATCAAGCGCTCGGACTGCGGTATTGCAAGCGCCTTGGACCTGATCGGCGACAAGTGGACGTTGTTGATTATGCGCGACGCGCTGTTTTTTGACTGCCGAACCTTTGCCGACTTTTCCGATCGACCAGAGCGCATTCCCACCAATTTGCTGTCCGAACGACTCAAGCGACTGGTGACTTTTGGCGCATTAGAAAATGTCGCCTACCAAAGCAAGCCTCAGCGATTTGAATATGTGCCGACAAAACTGGGCAACGAAATGAAGCCAATGCTGAAAGAACTCCGCGCTTCTGGTGATGCTAATCTGTAGCACGAAAGCAGTGGTTACAATCTGCAAATAGCCGCCTCTGTATCTGCGCCAAAACTCATCTAAGTAATGTGAGAGCAACAAATTTGGTGAATGGCCGTCACAAAATCTGCGCAAAAAAAAGCCACATACAAAGTATGTGACCTCTCATCGTCACCCTCATGGGTGTTTGCTATTGAAGCAATAGACGCTATCGGGCCATATTGATCATCTTCAGCTGAGTAAACTCTTTCAGGCCTTCCATACCCAACTCATTACCTAAGCCAGACTGCTTGGAACCACCAAAAGGTATACCCGGATCTAGCTCAGCATGCTTGTTGATCCATACGGTACCGGTATTCATTTGATTAGCTACATCGTACGCGCGATCAAGGTCACTAGACCAAACCGAACCACCCAAACCGTAGTCTGAGTTATTGGCGCGGGCGATAGCATCGCTTTCATCGCTGAAACGAATAACCGGAAGGACTGGACCAAACTGTTCTTCGTCAACAATGCGGCTACCTTCAGTAACATCGCGCACAATTGTGGGACGAATGAAGTAACCAGACTGATCAGGCACTTCGCCGCCAGCAACAATATTGCCATCCTGGCGTGCTGACTCAATAAGCTCTTTCACTTTTTCATACTGCATTTTATTTTGCAGCGGTCCAAGTTTAGTGCCCTGCTCAAGGCCGTCACCAATAATTGTGTCGTTAGCAATGCTTGCCAACTCATCAACCACTTCGTCGTAAATTGAGTCGTGAACATACAGACGCTTCATAGCAATACAAACCTGACCGCTATTTTGGAACGCGCTGTCAAACAACTGCTGCGCCACTTTTTTAGGCTCCACGTCGTCTAAGACGATACCCGCATCGTTGCCACCTAGCTCAAGGGTAATCCGCTTAATCAAGCCCGCAGCACCGGCCATAACCTTGGCACCGGTAGCTGTAGAACCCGTGAAGGAAATTTTGTTTACGTCGGGATGAGCCGTTAATGGCGCGCCCAGGTCGTTGGCATCAGTGACAATATTCAAAACGCCCGCAGGCACAATGTCTTTAATCAGCTGACCCAAACGCAGGGAGGTTAAAGGCGTGGTTGGCGACGGCTTAAGTACAACAGTATTACCTGCAATCAGCGCAGGCGGCACTTTGAACGCCATCAAAATCATGGGGAAGTTCCACGGCACAATAGCGCCAATAACACCTAATGGCTTGCGGTGCGCTTCAACCTTACGGTTTTCACTGTCTTCAAGCACTTCAATAGGCAAATCTAGCCCGGTGAAATAACGGAAGAACGCCGCGGTGCCATAGACTTCGCCGGTCGCATCAGCCAGAGGCTTACCTTGTTCCTGAGTTAACAGCTGGGCCAACTCAGCACCATTGGCTTCAATAACATCCGCGATTTGCGAGATAACCGCTTTACGCTCATCGATGGTGGTTTTACTCCAACTCTCGAACGCAGCTTTAGCGGCGGCAACCGCCTCATTCAGCTGGCCTTCGTCTGCGCGAGGGCAAACGGCCAAAATCTCTTCATTGGCTGGGTTCACTACATCCATTGTAGTTGCACCGTCGACCATTTGGCCGTTAATCAATAATTGATAGTCACTCAAAGCACTCTCCCCAAAATTATTTTAATAGACGTTTATCCGCTTGGCCCAAGCCAGCCCGGTAAATCGTAGCGGTGGAATAGATCACGTTTTACACCTTGGGGCAATCTACAAAACTTGGACAGCTCCTACCCAAAAAACGGCAAATAAGCGCTTGCCCAAGCACTGCTATCGAGCAATGGCACCGAGCAACTGCGCCGGCACTTCGTGATAGGCTAATCTCTACACAACGCAAAGGGAGGGCTAAGTTGAAAATTATCAAGTGGTCGCTGGGTATGCTTGCCGTAATCATCGCATTAGCTGGTGTTTTTCTACTCAAGGGCGACCTACCCGCAGCGGTAGTGGACGACAAATACACCAATGCACACTCTCAATTCCTGACCATGAACAATGGCAGCCGCGTGCATTATCGAGATCAAGGCAATAAAGACGGCTTACCCGTTGTGCTGATACATGGCGCTATGGCGTCTCTGCACACATGGGAGCCATGGGTGGCTATTCTTGGTCAGCAATACAGAGTGATCACCCTAGACCTGCCAGCCCATGGACTCACCGGAACAGTGCCCAGCGCAGAGTATGGCGGCAAGGCCTTCACTCACACCATTCACGCCGTGACCAACAACCTAGGGTTAGAGCAATTTGTACTGGGCGGCAATTCAATGGGCGGCGGCGCAACATGGCGATATACCTTGGCCCACCCAGACCGAGTGTTAGCCATGGTGCTGGTGGACTCGGTTCCTCCAGGCAACTGGCAGCGGCCCAGTGAAGAAAAAAGCAAAGGCAGTGAAAAAGACAAGAAACCCTCAGTAGCCGGCTTTAGCCTACTGCGCCAAGACTGGTTCCGCGCCATGGCCCGCTATTTCGACCCCAAGCTACTCATCGGCCAAGGGCTGCGCGCAGCGTACAACGACTCACCGGTAGTAGACGAAAAACTCGTCGACCGTTACTACGAACTGATGATGCGCGAAGGCACCCGTGGGGCAATACTCAACCGCACCCGCAGCTACTCAAGCGCAATGCAGCAGACACCCGATCTAAGCGCCCTCACCCAACCCACCTTGGTTATGTGGGGCGCACAAGATGCAGTGATACCGGTATCTGTAGTACCGCTGTTTGAGCAAATATTGCCCAACACCACCACGGTGATTTATGAGGATTTGGGGCATATACCTATGGAGGAAGATCCAGTGCGCACGGCTAGAGATGTGCTGGCGTTTTTGGAGGCTTTGGAGTCAGGGGTGCGTCAGGGGTGCCTGAGTAAACATGCGCTTAAGGCGCAAATAGCTTGCGCGTCGGAAAACAAACCTCCTGTCTCCCGCCCTACTCTCTCTAGTCGTTCTCTAGTCGTTCTCTAGTCGTTGATTGCGCCGTAAATAATGTTCTTCAACTAGCCTCGGAAATTGAAGGTCGCTGAAAGGCATCAACTGGGTCATAAATACAACGTAGAGGTCTGCTACAAATAAATAGGGGCAGGCACCTTGGCGAGACTACAGCCGCAAGGAGTTCACTCACGAACGCTCGCGCTGATGTCTCATAGTGAATCCCCAGATCTGTTACATCCGGTTTGCCCTGAGTGAACCAATATACGCGCATGGCAACAACACCGCGTTCCCAGTTAGTCGACAGCGAACTGCCGATGCACTATCACCTCATCTCCCGCTGTGTGCGAAGAGCTTGGCTGTGCGGCTATGATAAAAACAGCCGAAAAAAATACGACCACCGCAAAGGCTGGTTGGAAGATCGCCTTTTTCATCTCGCCAGGTACTTTGCCATTGATCTCGACGCCTATGCCATTATGAGCAACCATTTTCACCTGGTCGTCTACTACGACCCCCTGGCCTGCCATAAATGGGATGCGACAGAAGTCGCCAGACGCTGGACCGAAGCTTTTCCGCCACGGGTGTCGCCAGACTATCCGCAGGACCTTGAGGCTCTGCAGGCACTACGACGCGAAGAGATTCTGAAAAATCCGCGAAGACTGGAACAAATACGACTAACCCTAGGGTCACTCTCGGACTTCATGAAACATCTGAAGCAGCCCGTTGCCTGGCGTGCTAACCGGGAAGACAAGTGCACCGGTCACTTCTTTGAAGGCCGTTTCTATTCTGGTGCACTGTTGAGCGAGCAAGCAGTGTTGGCCGCCATGGCCTATGTGGATCTGAATCCAGTACGAGCGAAAATTTGCGAAGCGATTGACGGTTATGCGCACACATCTGCTTATAGAAGGCTGCAGCATCTGGAAAACTCCCCTGAAAGACTGCAGGAGCTCATGCGGCCACTGGTTTCAGGCATCAGCAATCCCTTAGAGCCAAAGCCACAGTTGATGATTTTGGAAGACTATATTCGCCATCTACGCATATTGAGTCGGTTTTCAGAGTCACACATGACGGATGCGGAAGCGATCTGGTTTAATCGAGTTGCCAGTCTCAGCAAACGACAACGAGCTTATGGACTGCTGGGGGAATTACAAGACTGGGTCGCCCGCCATGGCTGGCGACGGACAGGGAATGCTTTGGCCTAATTGTCGGATCTTAATCTATTACCATCGGCTCAACGTTTGTTCGACATAATTTTCGACTCAATCTGGCGAGATCCTGATAATTTCTTCACCTAATCTGACTGACAGCGACTGAATTTCCTTCGCTAACGAGATTTGCATGTTTTGGTCTGTGACCCTATTTTTCGGACCCTATTTTTCGGGTGTGAACGGCGGGGCCCTCGGTGGGAGTTTCAGGCACGCCAGAATGCGCTTGGCGACGTCAGAATCAAAAATTGTGGCCAACACGCACATTTTGCTTCCACAGTGACGGCAGCGTAGGGCTTCGATTCCAAATACCCGCTTCAAAAGTTCGGCCCAGGAAAGACGACGCCTACGGGAACCGATGCGGGCGGAGTCGAGTGCAAACCCAGCCTTGCGTTCGAGTCGTACCGGCGCAGAAACAAGTAAATGCAATGTCACGGTTGCGCCGGGAACAGGCAACGCAGCGTGTTTCCCACCAATGTCTTGGCCCGCCGCGCTTTCCTTCTCTTCGATCACATCGAAGCGCAACCACCACCGACTAAACCAGCGACAGCCATCCAATCCTAAATTATGCCCGGACAAACAGCCAAATCCCCCCTGCCCGGCTTTTAAATTTCCTGAGTGAGCACCCCGTCCGTCTGTAAGACACTAGATCATTAGCTATTGAGACATTGATCAACCACTACCGAAAGACTGTCATTCAAACTTTCAAATTCAAAAACTCCAATTGAGGTACTTTTGAAATTCGGAGTAAATGCGCTTTAAAATTACTATCCTCCTTCCCTAAATGGTTGGCGTGGCCATAGCCAATCCACCACTCGCGCTAAACATATGCGATCTATGGCGGACCTTGTCATACATGATGAGGAGCTAGAGGACGTGATTGCGTGGTTGGGGACGCACAACTAATAGCTCGATGCTAGTGGCCTAGTGGCAAAAAAGTCGAGCTCTAAATCCGGCTTGCCCCACATTCATATATGCCACTGCCGACACTCAACCCTCGAACAACTGCAAAACCCCTGTGCCCTCTAAGACACTGTCCACTCGCGTACGATCGCCATCATTGAGCGCAGCATAAGCCTCGCGCAACCACTGCAGACACTTCGCCTGATAAACAAAAGGATTTTGCTCCCAGGGTCTGCCGTCTAATTCCATTTCAAGTTTTTCGGCTTTTTCCATCACCGCTTTCGCATTACCGATGAGATAAGGCGCGTAGATTCGACCCACTTCAGCAAGAATATTTTTCAACGTTTCAGGCGGATTGTCGATATCCAACCAGTCATCGTCTGAAACCAGATAACCAGACAACTCTTCTACCACTTCAACCCAGGCGTAAACTCGCGGGCACTCTGAGAGAATAAACGCTTGGGGAGTGGGATCGAACAGCGCCAGACACGTTAGTTGACCATAAACCGCAAAGTCAGATGAGCCGGGACGCTCGCCCATTAAAAACGGAGTCTCCGTCAAATGTTTGTCCAGAAGGTGAATAAAGCGTTTAAAGCTACCCTCAATAGTCGCCTTCGTCACGTCGTTAGAACCAACATACGACAACCGTGAAATCTGCCGCTCTCGAACAAATTCACTCATGGGCTGGACCTGATCTTCTGGCGTTGAGATCCCGCCCCATCTCGGCAGAATATCCCCGCCCTTCTTGATGTCGGCATCATAGTGCCAGCGATAGTGGAACATGGCCTTGGTCAGCCATTCATCGCCATAGTCTTCAAGCAACATATCAATAAACGCCAGTGCTGGATCCGATGGAATCACCGAGCGCCCTTCGTACTCTTTCTCGAACCGTCGAATCAGTGGACTGGAGTCTGTAACAGCAACTTCTTCACCATTGTCACCGGTAAAATAGAACGTCGGTAACAAAGACACTTTCGGTTGGACCCTCTCTTTTCGGTGCTTGCCTTCGCTCGAACCAAAAATACGGGAGTTGCGCTCCAAACGATAAGGAATATGCCTAAAGCGCATCACGCCTAGCATCTTACGAGTATAGGGAGAGCCCGGGGCACCCATGAGTTCTTGAACTTTTCTTTCCTCAACCAATGTTTCTCTCCTAGATATTTAGTACCTAAACTTTTGAGCTAACCTAATACTTCTAGACTACGTTCAATACACCACATCGCAGACAAGCCGCCAAGCAGATAAACCGGAATCGGCAATAGCTTTTGAATAGCAATCCGATCCAATACTATTGGCCGATTAATGCACCACCACAAGGCCAGCACCAGCATCACAAACGCAATCTGACCAATCTCAATGCCAACATTAAAGAACAGCAACGCCAACGGCACATTGCTCTGGGGCAAACCAATCTCTGCCAGCGCACCGGCAAAGCCCATGCCGTGCAGCAATCCAAATCCACTGACCAACCACCAGGGGTGTCGTTTGAACAGACCGCTATTGTCTTTTCTAACTAGCGCCAAGGCTAAAACAAAAATGCTCACGGCAATCGCAAACTCTATGAGGGCAACTGGATAGGTTAAAAACCCGAGCGTCACTAACGCCAGTGTCACACTATGGCCAAGAGTGAACGCAGTAATCGTCCAAAACAAGCGAGCGCCACCACCCACTAAAAGCAACAGTCCAAACACGAACATCAAATGATCGGGTCCTTCCCATATGTGTTCAGCACCTAATACTGAATATTCAGTCATCACCTTTGATTGGCTAGGCTGAGCGGGTATCAAAAATTCAATCGCTTCTGCATTCACGACATTTTGATAGCTACGGCCATCTATCAAACTCAGCATCACCATGGCTGAAGCCTGGTTATCAGCCAAGCCCAAAACACCAATCTTCTGGCCAACCAATCCTTCAGCACCTAGTTCAGTGCAATCTAACGTCCAGCTTGAAACAGTGCCGGTCCCTTCTCTAACGACTGGCCTTTCAGCCTCGACGACACAGCTAACGGGCCAGGTCGGTCGCAGAGGAATATTGCTAGTAGCTTCCGTGGGTGTTTTCCAAACAACGTTGTAGTTGTATTCAGAGGTTTGAACAAATTTTAATAGTGAAGGCGCAAATCGGTGCGCTTCAACTTCTTTCGGAATCAGCAACACAAGCAGTAATATTAGGGAGAAGCTAATTCGCGTCACTCACAGCCCTCCTCGTTCGGTATGCCACCTTGCACCTCATATTCAGATCGAAGCGTTGCAATGGCGCACTTCAATGCTTGTTTCTTTGCGATGTAATCAAGGTCAATCAGTAACTGTTGTTTTACCTCGTGCAATTCGGCTTCGCGAGCAGGTTCAAAATCTTTAAGCCAAATGTAGTGAAAGCCGTATGCGGAAGGGATTGGGCCTAGCCACCCCAGCTTGGCAGGCTCTTTTTCCATAGCCAGCGCTTCGACAAAATGCCTGCCAAAATTCCGTGCAAGCTGACCCGGCGATTGACGCAGAAATCTATGCCCCTGTAAAAAGGGAGCACCCAACTTCCTCGCTGCTTGAATATCGAGATCTTCATCAGATATTTTTGCGATAGCTGAGGGCATTTTGGCGGCTTGATCTGTGCTAAAAAACACATGCTCGAACGAATATAGTGGGGGATGTTGCAACTCGGATTTTTTGTTTTCAAACGCTAGTTGAATATCTTCTGCAGTTGGCAGCGAAGGAGGATATGTAGCCAGCAACCGATACTCCATCATTTGAATCAGCCTTCGCTTGACCACTTCATCATCAAGATGCAATCGCATTGCTAAGGCTTTCTCAAACAACTCTGCATTTGAACTACCCTCGCCGTACTGCAAAAACTTCATATTGCGAATAAGTCTTTCGTAAACAATTGAATCATGAAGGTGAAGCTCAAGGTCAAGCGCATTTTGTATGAGCATATCTCGATCAAGCTCGACATTGATGAACCCGGACAGTTGTTCTTCAGTAGGTTCACGCCCCGTACTGATGCGCCACTGCTTTTTCAGTGTCTCAATTCGAGCCTCACTCAAGGGCCCGACAGTCGGTTTAGGTTCTGGAAAGAGAGCAGATTGTAGAAGATAAAAAGCCACACCGAGCGCAATAAAGTGCAGCCATGGCTTGTTTAGTCTGGTTAACCTACTCACGCTTGATCCACTCTCACCTGATTCTGACTAAACTCGTTTGCTGGGTAATTATTCTATTGCGGTAAGTAGTGAATGGGTGAAGACCATGCACGTTCTTGAATTGTGGTGGGTAAATCTGGTCTTGGCGCTACACCTGCTCGATTCGCATCCCAGGTAGACCAACGACAGGTTGGGTTTTCAATAGCACGCGCATAGTAAAACGCTCGTTGATCTGCATTAAACTCAGGATCTCGCCATAGGGCGGACAGTTGTCCTGCTCCTGTTTCTTCGTTGATGGAACAGTCACTGATATCTACCTTTGCACCATTGTCTACGCAGCGATTTGTTTCGAGATTAACTGGAGCACCACCGGCACAGGCTATATCAATGACCTCTTCGTGGGTTCCGTCAACATCTACCCAACCTTTGATGATCTGCAATCGTTGTAATGGTGCACTCTCTGTATCCGCTGACGCCATCACAAGAAAAGCTGGCTCAGTTGTCTGCTCGCCTTCCGATTCGTTAGGTTCAAGGTTGCCCCCCATTGTCACGCCAGCAGCGTACGCTCGTTCAATACCATCCGCTTGGGTCAGCATGCTTTCATCAAACCCGTAGCCTGCAAACAGCCGGATCTGCATACGCGGACCAGATGTCGCGTAGACTTCTTTCCTGCGGAAGGCGTTATACAGTGACTCTCGTGTGTTCTCCTCCGCCCAGGCTGCCGCAACGCCAGAAGCACCAAATGTAGGTGTCGCTCCACCAGTATAAATATCGCCGTCGATTCTTAATCGCGAACTCACGCCACCACGAATCATATTTAGAGCTTTAATCGTTTGATAGTTAAGCTCACCAGCGAGCCCAGCTTGCGGCACGGAACCCCGTTGCTCTGCGGTACCAGACAACAAGCCGAGCTTGGAGACAAAATCTGATTCAACGTTTTGACTCGCTGCTGTGTGGGTATCACTGGAACCAATAAAACCAAATTGATAAGGGTTCGTTATGCCCTGCTGCTCCAACGCTAAACCATTTAGCAACGCCTCACGCACGTATGAGCCTTCCGGCTTACTCAAGGCATTTGTCGCTATACGATAAGGCATAATTTCAAAAGCCGCGAACTCATCACGGGACGACAAAACCGGATGAGTCTCTGAGGTGCCTTTGATCTGGGTGATTTCAACGATGGGCTCGTTTCTGATGCGTTGTTTAGCGTAGTCATCATCCAATGGATTTTCTGCCCAATCCACAAGCTTAAACATTTGGCCATTTGAGCCATTAGAGTTGTGGGGAATCGCCAGACTTTCGACTCCTTTGGCGCGGAGGTCATCCATCCATTGCCAAAGATCTTCAGGATTGATCGAGTGAAAACGAGAAAAAGGTTCCCGCGGCAATTTTTGCGTGCCTTCAAAGATGACATTTCTGTGCAAATTACCCATATCGCCGGTGCTGGAGGTGAATTCGTAAGCCGCAAACGTGGTGAATTTTCCAGGTTCGTAAAACTCATCCGCCGCCTGAATTGAATCTAGCCACGCGCTCCTGACAACTCCAAGCACTTCATCTCGATCCAATTCACCCGATCGAATTTGAGTCACTGCAGAGGGTAAAAAGGAACTAAAGGTACTGAGTCGCTTCAAAACAGCAAACAGACCAGCCCCCATATTCTCAGGGGCGTTCAACCCATGATAGGGCTCGGAGAAAGGGTTTTTGGAAAATTCGGTGGAGGTATCAGCGGCTGCCTTGACGAGACCTAAGAACATTCCATGGTCAGTCACTGCATAAAAGTCTAGCGGGCGAGATAGCTGCATATTGAAACCCGCGGGGTTCGCAATCGCTTCACCCTTGGCAAATCGATACGCATCGTAAGGCGTCGCCAAGGTGCCAAAGGCATAACCGTCAAACGAATAGGTCGTGTGAACATGTAAGTCACCAAAATAGGCTTTGCGCTCAACTGGTCCTTCTAGGTTAGATCTTTCAATAGATGCTTCACGTTCGAGCAACTCAGACTCTGTTTCAAACACCTGAGCAGACCAGTTACCGTCTTTTGCCTGCTCTACCAAGCGCACGTCTGTTGCGGCGGTGTTAGCAATAATCCTCTCATTATTATGGGCTTCGGCTGGCAAGCTCCACGCTTTTTCAGCGTCGTCCGAACAAGCCGATAGCAATCCACCCACCAGGAACAGCATCAAGTAGTTTCGTTTCATTTCCGCGATTTTCATTACAGTCATCTCCGGTTTTGGCCTCACATTGCCCATTTTTAATCTACAGCCTTTTAATCTACAGCCTTTTAATCTAATTGTTGTTCCAGTTACTTTTTGTCGCCGATTCTAGTCCAGCGATTACACTTTTCATCAAGAGCTTCCAGAGTTTCTATACCTATTTACTTTGAAAAGTGTAAATTCTAAGAGCGCCTATTGGCCAATCTTTATTCAGGTATGTAATGAATCGGTGAAGACCACGCACGCTCTTGAAGCGTGGTGGGCAGATCCGGCCGGGGCGAAACATCCGCACGAATAGCATCCCACGTTGACCAGCGACAAGTAGGATTCTCAATCGCACGTGCATAATAAAACGCTCGTTGATCGTCTCGGAAATCAGGATCTAGCCATAATGCTGATAAATAACCCGCGCCAGTATCTTCGTTGATGGAGCAATCACTAAGGTCAACGGATGCACCATTATCTGGGCAACGATTCGTTTCAGCATTAACCTCTGCACCACCAGCACAGGCAATATCAATCACTTCTTCGTGGGTACCTTCTACATCCACCCAACCCTTAATGATTTGTAAGCGTTGCAGGGGCGCGCTTTCTGTATCCGCTGACGCCATCACAAGAAAACTTGGGACTTCCGTGTTCATCGCCTCGCTTGTGAGCGTACTACCCATGGTGACGCCCTTTGCATACGCCTGCTCAACGCCATCGGCATCCGACAGCATGCTTTCATCAAAGCCGAAACCAGCAAACAGACGAATCTGCATACGTGGCCCTGATGTGGCAAACACTTCCCTCCTGCGGAATGCGCTATAAAGCGATTCACGCGTATTTTCCTCAGCCCAGGCTGCTGCGACACCGGAAGCACCGAAAGTCGAAGTTGCTCCACCCGTATAAATCCTGCCATTAATTTTCACTCGCAACGCGGGATTACCGCTAAGCTTAGCTAGAACTCTGGTTGCTTGATATTCAAGTTCACCAGCCAGCCCGCTGACAGGTACCGACCCTCGTTGTTCGGCTGTGCCTGACAGTAAACCCAGTTTAGAAACAAAGTCTGACTCAACATTTTGGCTGGCGCCCGTATGCGTATCACTCGAACCGATGAAGCCAAATTGGTAGGGATTGGTCATACCCTGCTGCTCTAATGCCAAACCATTTAACAAGGCTTCTCGCACGTAAGAGCCTTCAACCTGACTTAAGGCGCTGGTTGCAACTCGATAGGGCATGATTTCGAAGTTCGCAAACTCATCCCTGGATGACAATATCGGATGGGTCTCTGATGTACCTTTTATCTGCGTAATCTCGACGATCGGTTCATTACGAATCCGTTGCTCTGCATAGTCGTCATTCAGAGCGTCCCCAGCCCAATCAACGAGCTTAAACATTTGCCCGTTAGAGCCATTTGAATTGTGAGGAATCGCCAAACTCTCAACGCCTTTGGATCGAAGGTCATCCATCCATTGCCAGAGATCTTCAGGATTTTGGGAATGGAGGCGAGAGAAAGGTTCGCGGGGCAGTTTGTTGGTATCTTGGAACACGACGTTTCTATGCAAGTTGCCCCTGTCGTCCGTACTAGAGGTATATTCGTAGGCAGCAAAGGTTGTGAACCTGCCTGGATCATAAAATTCGTCTGCCGCGTTAATCGAATCTAGCCAAGCACTTCGAACGACACCAAGCACCTCATCTCTAGCTAATTCACCGTTACGAATCTGTGAGACAGCTGCAGGCATAAAAGAACCGAATGTCCGGATTCGATTCAATACATCTAGTGAACCCACGCCCATATTCTCCGCTGCATTCAGACCATGATATGGCTCTGAAAACGGGTTCTTTGAAAACTCGGTGGATGTATCTGCCGCAGCTTCAGCGAGACCTAAGAACATTCCATGGTCCGTCACCGCGTAGAAATCTAACGGGCGGGATAGCTGCATGTTGAAGCCTCCAGGGTTAGCGATAGCTTCACCTTTCGCAAAGCGATAAGCGTCGTAAGGTGTTGCTAGTGTGCCAAAGGCATAGGCATCAAACGAGTACGTTGTGTGAACGTGTAAGTCTCCAAAATAGGCTTTACGTTCTACGGGCGCTTTGAGACTCGATTCTGACCCTGAAGCCCCGAGTTCGAGAAGTTCGGTTTCAGTTTCAAAAATCTGTGCAGACCGCGTGCCGTTAGCTGCTTGTTGTTCATAGCCAGCATCTGCGTCTGCGGTTTGCGCAATAAGACTTTCGTTAGTATGCGCGTCAGAAGGCAGGCTCAGTGCCTGATTTGACCCATCCGAGCAGGCCGTGAGCAATAGCGCCACTGTAATGAAAGCCACTGACTTTTGTTGATTGGCTAATCTATACATCACATAGGACTCCAGTTTGTACCATTCATCGTTCTTAGTTAAGGGCTAAGGGTTAAGGGCTAAGGGCTAAGGGCTAAGAATTAAGGGCGATTGACGACAATCTCATCGTTACCGATGGGCAATTCAAATGACATCAAATCTTCAGCCAGCAGAAAGTTGTCCGGCATCCCTCGTTTAAAAACATCCTCCAAAACAACGTTCAATGGCACCGGCACTAAATGATAAAACGCCACCATATCAACATTCGATTGCTCACCCAGTTCAATCAGAGAATCTGTAGAAGCGTGATAATCCATCACATCCGAGACAATCTTCGACTGCCGAAGCCGCCCGGCTGTACCCATCGCTTTTGACAGCATGCTCACAGTAGGTAGTGATAGTGCGTCGTGCAGCAATAGATCAGCACCATCAACAATCTCTAGCGTGTCCCCATTCACATTGCCGTCACCTGAAACAACCACACTCCGACCTTTATAATCGAATCGATAACCCACGGCAGGCTCAATAGGCGGGTGCTCACTCACATAGGCTGTTATCTTTAACTCGCCAGCTTCCAGGATGACACCAGGCGAAATGGTTTCGTGCTCCAACACACCAAGCGCAGGAGCCAGCAATTCTTCTCCATGGTGTCCCGTTCGATAAATACGATCGAGCCTGTAAGTTGCGTTAATACCACGAACCACCTCATCGACCCCTGTAGGTCCAAAAACGGTTAGAGGGGTCGGTCTGCCAGCCACCCAGGACCCAAGGTTGACCTCATAAATTTCTGCAATGTGATCAGAGTGGAAATGAGTGACCAACAACCCCTGCAAACGGTTCGTAGGTAATCCCATGCGATTAATGTTGTCGGTAGAACCAGCGCCGGAATCAATCAGATAAAAATGTTCCGGGGTTACGACGGCAATACACGCTTGAGCCTGACCCATGCCTAACGGTGATGCACTACCGCAAACGAAAACTCTTAGGCTGTTGGATTCCGAAAGACCTTCACCCGCTCGTTGCGCAATCGCGGCAGTTCCGCGATCCAAAACAATGTCCTGAACCGCAGGTAGCTTCAGAAGCGCTCTGCCAATACCAACCACAACGACAAACGTCAGGATAACGATGATTATCTTCTTCATTGAGTTAAATTCCGTTTTCTTAATGATCCTGCAGTGTGGCGACGCCAGGCAAATATTGAATCGGTGACGACCAGGCACGCTCTTGAAGTGTGGCAGCGATATCAGATCGCGGCTTGGTGCCAGCACTAATGGCGTCCCAGGTATTCCATCGACAAGTTGGATTTTCAAGTACCCGCGCATAATAGAAAGCCCGTTCGCTAACGTCGAAATTGGGATCCGTCCAGGTTGAGCTCAGCTCAGCGCTGCCTGTTCTTGCTTTGTAGGTGCAATCGCTTAAGTTAACAGTGGCACCATTGTCTGGGCAGCGATTCGTTTCTGGGTTCACCGCTACGCCATCAGCACACGCCACATCGATCACATCTTCATGGGTTTCGCCTGCCGCGTCGATCCAACCTTTGATTATTTGCAGTCGTTGTAATGGCGCGCTATTCGCATCAGCCTGCGCCCAGATAGCAAACCGCGGGGCACCACTTTTAGAAGTTGAATCAAGATTCGCTCCCATCGGGACGCCGTTTGCATAGGCGTAAGCGACGCCATCCGACCTTTTTGTTAAATCTTTAGGTAAATCGTAGCCAGCAAACAAGCGCACGCGCATTCTTGGTCCAGAGGTCGCAAACGTTTCTTTACGACGCAGAGCTGCGTAGATCGACTCCCGAGTATTTTCTTCAGCCCATACCGCTGCCAAACCTGAAGCTCCAAATTCTGTTTGCTGACTACCCAGATAACTTTCACCGTCAACTTCCGCGACGCTCTGGCCTGGAAGAAAACCAATCAATGTGCTTTCTAAAAAGCTAACAGGAACGGAGCCTCGTATTTGTGCATCGGCGGACAAAAGACCGAGCTTGGAAGAAAAGTTGGACTCATCAATTTGCGATGCAGCTGTATGTGTATCGGTGGAGCCAATAAACCCAAACGCAAACGGATTGGTAACACCTTGCGCTTCCAATTCCAAACCGTGACGCAAGGCTTCTCGCACATAGCTACCCTCAGGTTTGCTCGCCACAGGCTTACCCATTCCAACCCCTCGCGTGCTCACCAGTTCAAAGCCCGCCCACTCATCGCGGCTGGATAATGCTGGATGAGTTTCAGACGTACCCTTAATTTGCGTGATTTCGACCAATGGTTCGTTGCGAATACGTTTCACCGCATATTCATCGTCAATAGGGTCGCCCGCCCAGTCAAACAACTGAAACATATGGCCATTTGATTTGTTGGAGTTATGGGGAATAGCTAACGATTCAACACCAGCTTCTCGCAGCGTATCCATCCAATCCCAAAGATCCTCGGCGTTTCTTGAGTGCATACGAGAAAAGGGCACCTCTGGTACAAGGTCGCTGCTTTCAAAAATCACATTGCGGTGCAGGCTACCATTGTCATCTGCAGTGGTTGAGTATTCATAGGCGACAAAGGTCGTGAAGTGGCCGGGATTATTGTGCTCGTCCGCGGCATTAATCGAATCTGCCCATGCGTCACGAGTAATAACCAATGGTTCTTCAGGGCTAACTTCTCCGTCGACAATCGCCAGAGCCAAGGACCGTGCAAGACCAAAGCTGCGCATTCGATCCAACGTGCTCCATCGATCCATGTTGTCCGGCGCATTAAGATCATGAACGACCTTCGCAAAAGAGTATTTAGAAAACTCAGTGCTCGTATCAGCAGCAACCGGGGAAACGCCCATAAAAAACCCGTGATCGGTTACGCCATAAAAATCCAAAGGAGCTTGCAACTGAATTTCAAAACCCGCGGGGTGCTTAATGGCTTCACCCTTAGCAAATCGATACGCGTCATAGGGACTGGCCAATGTACCGAAGGCGTAAGCATCAAATGAGTATTTCGTATGTACATGCAGGTCACCGAAATAGGCATTGCGGTCTGGGTTAACTGGCGGCTTGTCTGCCTGGTCCAAATTCACTTTAGAACCAGAGCGACGATCAATAATCTTATGCTCCGTTTCAAACAAAGGCTGCGCAAGTGCCGCACGCTGCTCAGCGGTAGGCTGGTTGCTGCCTCCGCAAGCAATGAGCGACAACAGGGCAAGCACACAAAAGGCCAATTTGGTTTTACCAGTTATGCTTATCATTTTATGGCCCCGTTTTTATCATAATGCTAATTTTGAATAACGGGATGTTAACTGTAGAATGACGGCATCGCAAGCCAACCATCCAAGTAAAAAAAGTGGAACGAACCTATGGCCAAAACTGAAACAGAAAGCCAAACAGAAAAAGCCACCAAACCAAAGCGGAGCCGGGCTGAAACGGAGCGGCGGCTTATTGATGTCGCGCTGGAGCAGATTCGCGACAAGGGAGTACTGGCCGGGCTGAATCTTCGCGAAGTTGCCGAAGGTGCGGGAGTTAATCGAGGGAATATTTATCACTATTTTGGTTCAAGGCAAGAACTCCTGCGGGCAGCGATTAACCGCCAGTTCGGCGCAATCGTGGACTCTCTTTCGAAAGGCAAAGTGAAGACTGGTTTCGTCGCTCGAAGGCTAAGATCTTTTCGTTTGAGCAACAGCAACGACAAGAACAATGACAGCATGCTTCGTGCGCTGCTGGTTCTGGATGGTGACGATACCGTTGACCCAATTCCTCTTTTCGAAGGGGGACTTAGCCAGCTAAGGCAAGATGTTATAGATGGCGATATTAATCGCCGCCATGACCTAGAAGCACTGCAAGTCGCTTTGTCTGCCTTGCTACGCGGCTATCGCATCTTTCGCCGGCCCTATGCAAAGCGAGTTGGTGTGACACCAAAAGAGCTTGATGAGCGAGTAGGCAAGATTTTGCGGACCTGGCTTGAAGCAATGGCGTAACCATAGAAAAAGACACATCAGCTTTGAACGCTGGTCCTCAAGAAAACTAGTACAGAAAAACTCGTAAAAAGAGGCACTGATTATATTCGAGGTACTACCTCATCATCCAAACTTTGCGGCTTCTCCTTGAGGGGGATCTCCAGTGTCTGCAGGCACATTAACCATTGCCTGACCGGGTGTTTGGGCAGAACCTTATTAACAAGGTGCGCAGTACTGTCGACCATGCGGGAGTTTTGTGGGCAACAGTTATCCACTGTTGCCCACAATGGTACATAGTTGGCGTCGGGAGTACCGGTAAGCGGTTGATTTAATTGATATATAAATTTCAGATTTTCGTCTTGAAAATCGCGGTGTCCCTGGTTCGATTCCCATTCCGGCCCCATCAAATAGTTTGCCGCAAACGCTAAATTATTTAACCTTCAATAATAAATAGGCAAATAAATAGGAGAATAAATAGGGGGCAGGCAAATAAATAGGGGGCAGGCACCTTGGCGAGACTACAGTCGCAAGGAGTTCACTCACGAATGCTCGCGCTGATGTCTCATAGTGAATCCCCAGATCTGTTACATCCGGTTTGCCCTGAGTGAACCAATATACGCGCATGGCAACAACACCGCGTTCCCAGTTAGTCGACAGCGAACTGCCGATGCACTATCACCTCATCTCCCGCTGTGTGCGAAGAGCTTGGCTGTGCGGCTATGATAAAAACAGCCGAAAAAAATACGACCACCGCAAAGGCTGGTTGGAAGATCGCCTTTTTCATCTTGCCAGGTACTTTGCCATTGATCTCGATGCCTATGCCATTATGAGCAACCATTTTCACCTGGTCGTCTACTACGACCCCCTGGTCTGCCATAACTGGGATGCGGCAGAAGTCGCCAGGCGCTGGACCGAAGCCTTTCCGCCACGGGTGTCGCCAGACTATCCGCAGGACCTTGAGGCTCTGCAGGCACTACGACGCGAAGAGATTCTGAAAAATCCGCGAAGACTGGAACAGATACGACTAACCCTAGGGTCACTCTCGGACTTCATGAAACATCTGAAGCAGCCCGTTGCCTGGCGTGCTAACCGGGAAGACCAGTGCACCGGTCACTTTTTTGAAGGCCGTTTCTATTCTGGTGCACTGCTGAGCGAGCAAGCAGTGTTGGCCGCCATGGCCTATGTGGATCTGAATCCAGTACGAGCGAAAATTTGCGAAGCGATTGACGGTTATGCGCACACATCTGCTTATAGAAGGCTGCAACATCTGGAAAACTCCCCTGAAAGACTGCAGGAGCTCATGCGGCCACTGGTTTCAGGCATCAGCAATCCCTTAGAGCCAAAGCCACAGTTGATGATTTTGGAAGACTATATTCGCCATCTGCGCATGTTGAGTCGGTTTTCAGAGTCACACATGACGGATGCGGAAGCGATCTGGTTTAATCGAGTTGCCAGTCTCAGCAAACGACAACGAGCTTATGGACTGCTGGGGGAATTACAAGACTGGGTCGCCCGCCATGGCTGGCGACGGACAGGGAATGCTTTGGCCTAATTGTCGGATCTTAATCTATTACCATCGGCTCAACGTTTACTCGACATAATTTTCGACTCAATCTGTTGAGATCCTGATAATTTTCTCACCTAATCTGACTGATAGCGACTGAATCCCCTTCGCTAACGAGATTTGCATGTTTTGGTCTGTGACCCTATTTTGTTGCTATTTCTAAACAGTCCAAGGTGTCGCGCAAATACGAACTGGATCAGTGAGGATGTTGCGACCAAAGTGCCAAGAAGTGGCAAGCCCCCCGCCTGTAAAGCGCCGATTGACACGGCAATAAATGCGCCTGATGTCCCCATGAAGAGCACATAGCCGGAGCCAATTGGGCCGATCGGCGCCGCCTGCACAATTGTCATTAAACCACTGACAAATAATGCGGCAAAGACCACCCAGTCACCGGCGGATGGGTCCATGCCGGCTGCCTCCATCGCCACGATTGGCGTAATTACAATACCGGCCAAAATAAGTGCTACAACCTGAAATCCAAGTAGTGCTGACAGCAAGTGAGGTGGCTTTTCATCAACGGCATAGACGATATTTGATTTTACTGCGGCGGGTTTATTCATAGGATTCTACTCGTCAACAATACGAAATTTATCCATTGCTAAGGTGGGGGTAACCTGGAACTTATTGCCCTGCTAGCATCGTTCCTGAGCACACTAAGGAACGATGCTAGCACGATCTGTAGAGCTGACGTGAATGCGTTAAAGAAATGGAGCTAAAAACGCAGACTGCGGAGGAAGAATCTCGCTGCTATCCTGTCGATGGTCCAGTCATGTAGAAAGAAGTAGTGCACATGATCGTGATCGACTGCTGTCTAGGTTGCTGCGGTATTTGGCTCGACGGCGGTGAACTTTCAGTGATTGAGGGCGATTTACAGGCCGAGGCGGTCGTTGCGGTGTCAAAGGTGTTTACGCTTGGCATGTAGTGTTTGTCACTGAACTTATTCGGTGCTGTTACCAAGCCGCTTAGAATCTCCGATGAGTGTTAATAGTCATGACTGAGTTAAGAAATATTCGACTGACCCTGAGTCGCTCTTCGGAAAATGTGGTTTATTTTCCTTATCTTCGGCGGCCATGAACACGGGCATGAAGAAGAACATGAAAAGGAGCATGGTGAAGAGGTCAATGGTGATGATGAAGATGAAGGCCCCGCTATTATTCGACTTCGTACTGAGCGCACGGAGGCCGAAGTGGCGGGCAGCAATCCCTTGCCTGGCTTCTAGCGGTTCAAGGTGCGGTTCGTCGACACCAGCTACAAGCACACCGAGTTCGAAGAAGATGAGGTCGGTACCGTATTTGAGAGCGACAGTACCAACACGCGGGTTGAACTGAAGCACAATCCATCAGGTGCCTGGCAGGGTGTCTTTGGATTTCAGTACACCGACCTTGATTTTTCTGCTGTCGGTGCCGAGGCGTTTATACCGAACACTAACACCAAGACCACGGCTGCTTTCTGGATTGAACGTGGCGATTTCGACGCATGGCAGATTGATCTGGGCTTGCGTTATGAGGATGTCAAAATCAAGGTGCCCAACACACTCGTTTTAGAAGAAGGCCCGACAGACCCTTCCTCTTCCTCTTCCTCTTCCTCTGACTTCCAGCCATTTAGCGCTTCCACTGGAACAAGTTGGACTATTAGCGAAGCTGTTGGTCTGACCGGTTCGGTATCCTACGCCGAGCGGGCATCGGGTGTGGAAGAGCTCTATGCCAATGGGCCGCATACTACTACCCAGTTGTTCGAGGTGGGCGATGTTTCTCTAAGCAAAGAATCTACTGTGCACGTCGAGGGTGGCGCACGATTGGATCTAGGCCCGTTCTCCGGAAGCGCAACGGTCTACATGGACCAATTCAGACCAATTCAGTGACACTATTCATCAATCCGACTTCGAGCTTGAAGAAGAAAGCCTACCCGTATTGCTCTGGTCGCAACAGAATGCAGACTTTGTCGGCGCTGAAGTCGAGCTACGCTAGGACTTCGAAGAAAGCAGGTTCGGACACTGGCAAATGTTCAGCTTTGCTGACTTTTTGGACGGCGAACTGTCCGACAACACCGATGTGCCGCTGCTGCCACCAAAAGGCGTCGCACTGAGACTGGACTGTGATGGGGGAAACTGGACGGCTAACGTACTGCGGATTCACGCCTACGATCAAAACAATGTCGCCGAGCTAGAAACTGACACGCCGGGATATGACCTGCTGAACGCAGAGCTGGCACTGACCGGTTCAGGCCGCGATCAGTTCGAATGGCAGCTCTTAATCTAGGGCCAGGCGCCACAGACAGGCATTAACGTCATCTTCGGTGTGCTCATTTTCTTCTAACCATCTGCTGCAGGGCGCCAGACGATTTTTTTACCAATTAACGATAAACAGTAACGACAAACAGTAACGACAATAGAGTGCTACGATGGAATTTATTACCCTCAGGAAAAAAAATGCAATCTAGCGCCTACATTTCTCTCGCGATTTACTTTATCGCCATGTTTTCTATCGGCATTTACTCTTACTCTGCAACAAGAGGAGACGTGACTGGCTTCATGCTAGGTGGGCGTAATTTAAACCCAGCGGTGACCGCATTATCAGCAGGAGCGTCAGACATGAGCGGTTGGATGTTACTCGGCCTACCCGGAGCAATGTATATTTCGGGGCTCAGTAGTGCATGGATAGCATTGGGGCTGACGCTTGGCGCCTACCTGAATTATTTACTGGTTGCGCCAAGGCTGCGGGTGTTTACCGAACTGCTCGACGATGCCGTTACGATTCCAGAATACTTTGAGCGCCGGTTTGATGACAGGGGGCACCTGATTAGGATACTAAGCTCTGTCGTTATCATTATTTTTTTCGCCATTTACACGACCTCGGGCGTCGTTGCTGGCGGGAAGTTATTCGAGTCATCATTTGGCTTAAACTACGAACTAGGACTTTTCATCACCGCTGGAGTAGTCGTAGCCTATTCTACGTTTGGCGGCTTCCTCGCGGTCAGTACGACTGATTTTGTACAAGCCTGCATCATGTTTTTAGCCTTAATTTTGGTTCCAATTGTCACTATCAATCAAATAGGCAGTGTAGCGCAGACAGAGCATTATCTAATGGAACTAAGCCCTGCGATGCTGACTCTCGGCGGAGGCTCTCTATTGGGAATACTTTCCGCCGCTAGCTGGGGCTTAGGGTACTTTGGGCAGCCCCATATTATTGTTCGTTTTATGGCAATACGGTCCGTTCGAGAGATAAAAATTGCCCGACGGATTGGTATGAGCTGGATGATTATTTCTTTGACGGGAGCGATCGCCGTTGGGCTGGTCGGTGCAGCCTATATTAAATCCATCGGCGGAAATCTTAGTGACCCGGAAACCATATTTATATTCTTATCGAACACTTTATTTGATCCTCTCGTAAGTGGTTTTTTATTAGCCGCCATTCTCGCGGCAATCATGAGCACCATTTCGTCCCAACTGTTAGTCACATCCTGTTCTCTCACTGAAGACATCTACCACACATTCTTACGCAAAAAAGCCAGTGACACCGAGTTAGTACTCGTCGGCCGCTTTTCTATTGTTGCAGTTGCTTTGCTAGCAATATTTTTAGCGCATGATCGAGACAGCAGTATTTTATCCTTAGTCAGCAACGCATGGGCCGGATTCGGTGCAGCATTTGGCCCCGTGGTGTTATTGAGTCTGTTCTGGGCAAGAATGACTAGGCAGGGCGCATTGGCTGGAATCGTAGTGGGCGCCAGTGCAGTCCTATTTTGGATCTACGGTGATTTCACTATCAACAATCAAACACCAAGTGATTACATCTATGAAATAGTGCCTGGATTTTTCGCTGGGGCAATCGCTATTTTTATCGTCAGCTTGTTAACAAAGTCACAACAAGACACGACTAGTGCGTTTCATGACATGAAGAATGAGATGGCTCATAGGCTGAGCTAGAGAGTGCTGCCGCCGCGCGATTTATTCTCAATCGGTTGAGGTTCGAGACTATTTGGGGAACGATCCCTGACTGTGCATATCTTATGAGTAACGCTTACGCTTAAGTCTACGCCACGCGGATGGCTACTCGAGCCTGCCAAACGAGGAGATACAATGCAACTACTTGCTATTGTTACTCTGGCATAAACAGCAGGGTGCAGTCGCCCGCTGGAGATAGCCGGAGAAGGCGATAGATCGTCTGCCAGTGGGACTCGCAACGGTAGTCTGGAAGAATACAATTCTGGCGCACCTAATTGCTCGGAAAATTATATCAACGGTGCGTATGACGAGATCTACCGTAAGCGGCTAATGATCTGTACCTAGTCACTCAACGCTTTATCCGCTAACGATTGTAGAATCATATCCGGATCAACGCCGTAAAGCAGTAAAGCGCGAAGTGCTTTACTGCTTGTTGTATCGGCATTCGGCAAAGTATTGAACAACCATCTCAGGTACATGTCCGGGGACAGATCGTTGGCCTTGGCTGTTTCGATTAAACTGTAGATCCCGGCGCTGGATTCTGCACCCTTGACCGAGTCGTTGAACACCCAATTTTTTCGACCAATCACAAACGGACGGATTTTATTCTCGGCCTGATTATTGTGGATCGGAACGTTGCCTGATTGCAAAAACACCGTGAGCTTGCCCCACTGCTTGTGCAGGCAAATCATCGCGCGACCTAATTGAGATTTTGGCGTGATCAAAGGTAGGGACTTCTGAAACCATTGCGCAAGGCCGTCAATGAGCGGCTGTGCAGTCAGTTGACGCTGCTCAAGGCGCTGCTCTGTGGACAAATTCGCCCATTGGCGCTCCAGCACAAACAAACGCTGGATAAAGTTAAACCCCACCTGAGCTTTGCCCGTACGTTGACCTTTTTGTACCTACAAAGCATCGTGGAACTTGCGGCGGGCATGCGCCCAGCAACCTGCATGGGAAGCGTGGGCCAGCTTTTGATAGGCGGCGTAGCCGTCTGTCACCAGGGTGCCACGGTACCCCCGAACAAGTGATCTACCACTTCTCCCGATCGGCCCGGGGCATTGTGATAAATCACCATCGGTGGTCCCGTATCAGTGCTCTGAACCCACATATAAGACTTTGAGTCCGGGCGCCTATCAGGCTCTTTCAGCACCTGAGCGATGGTCTCATCTGCGTGCATAACCTCCGCTGCTACCGCGTCGATACGCATATGATCAATCAAACGGTTTGTAATTCTCCCGTCAAACAACTGACTGGGATTCAACCGGGCACTGCAACAATAATTGGTTAAGCGTATCAGCGGGCGTTTGAAAATCGAGCGTTTTTCCCGGCCTCGTGTTCGGTCTGTGAGCTACCTTGTTCAGGGCCTGCTGCGAGAAGCCATAGAGGCTGCTTCGCGTAGGGAAATATTGCCGCGATAAACAATGGGCGTTTTCGTTGGTGCCAGGCCGCCAAGGACTCGAGGGGTCACAGAAATAGACGTCGATGTCGGTTGCGATGGAGAATGTTGCATGCGATGCCATCTCCGTGCCGCTATCCTGGGTCAGGCTTTACTGCAACGAAACCGGCAACTTGTTCATTAGTCTGGAAAGCGCTCACACAGCGTCGTCGGTTTTCTTACTCTTTATTTTTACTAAGACCGTATACCTGGACTGTCGCTCAACCAGTGTCGCGATTTGACTGTTATCGAACCGATTATCAGGTCACCTTCCCAATGTCCTTGAACGGCGTGATCTTCGATACCTACCAGGGGGCTCACTGATAGACACGCCATCAACGATATGACCTCGAGTCCCTGGCGAATGCGGCTTAATGCGGCTTCGCGTACCTGAACTTTCGCTTGTTACGCAAATACTTGCGTAATTCCTTACGAAATATCCCCCGCGCCTGAATAAACAGACTTTTGTAGATTGTTTCGTGCGACACACGCAGGCGCTTGTCATTTGAGTAAGCAAGATCTAGCCATCCTGATATCTGCTCAGGTGACTAATTTAGCAACAGCTTACCTCTGACGAGGCGATACAGTCGCCGATGTTCGAGAAGCAAGCATACTTTGCTTTGCGTCGCGTTGCGCGTTTCTTGGCTTTTAACTGGGCCCAAGTGGCACGATATCGATCAATGCCGCCACTGCGACCCAGTTCGCGATTGATGGTCGAGGGACTGCGGGACAATTTTTTTGGTCCTTGCGCTCAAGCGCAAGCCAGCGGCCGCGCCACTGGATATCTCTTCTCGCTCCTCTAGCCTTAGCGCCGAAGATCGCTGCGTTCTCGGTCGCTGGCGGCTTGTGCACTGAACGCGCAATCACGCTCATGGGGTGGCCTTGCTGCCATTGATCACAGATAGCTTTCTTCTTCACCTCATTCATCCGATCTGATTCCTGCCCTTATCACTTTTATATAAACATTGTCATATTGGGTGTTGCAGCGGCTGGTTGAATCCAAGGACGCTAATATTTGGGGGATTACCCCGCAGTTCTGGGCTCAATTTATTAAAAACATCGGACTACTGGGGGACAATATTGTCGACACAATTTATACTTCTTCTGATGATAAGTTTTACACCGTGCTGCATGGCTTCGATTACGCGCAAGCTTTGCTCCATGATTCATGACCGCACTTGGAGTATTTAATGCAACTACCTAAACTCATGCTGACAGCTTTATTAGCAGCCACCTTACAAGCCTGCAGTGACGGGAGCGGGGGTTCTGCTGAATCATTAGCAGACAATACAGCGGCGCCCTCACCCATAGTTAAAGTCATCAAAGTTGGTAATGGTGACGACCACAAAAGAACCCTTGTCGTTGTTCAGGAGCCGCCCTTTCTAATGCATGTAGACATTGGACAAGACGGCGGATCGCATGGTGATGTTTTGGTGTACGACGCAAAGTTCACCTCGACCAAGGACCTGCCAGGCAGGCTGAGCGGGATGATCACTACCATTGATATCCCCGACCCGGGTGAAGTCATTCATGACAGAATCGCCCAAATTGTGTTTGATTTTTCCGGCGTAGGTACATTGGTCGTCGGTGGTAAAGCCACCTATCCATTTGATGGAAGCGGGACCGATGAAATGATAATAAACAGCACTCAGATACGGCCAGTGGTTGGTGGGACAGGGGATTTTCTCGGTGCTCTTGGACAAGTCTCGACAACGCGTAATGAAGACCTTAGCTACAAGCATGAGTTTCAGCTTGTCGGCATAACTCAATGGACGGAGCCAAGCTCTGCATCAACCGAGCAGACTACGCTCACCCTTTATCAGGAGCCGCCCAATATCCTTCACGTAGATCTTGGACAGGACGGTCGATCGCGTGGTGACCTTTTGGCCGTTGATACTCAATTCACTTCGACCCAGGGTTTGTCGGGCAAACTTAGCGCAATAATCACTACCATTGATATTCCAGATCAAGGTGAAGGCGGTTTTCAAGATAGATTTTTTAAGGGGGCTTTTGATTTTGGTGAAGCAAATACGTTAGTAGTGTTTGGTAAATCTGATTACCCGGCTGATTCTAGCAGCACAGATGAACTTGCCTTCAACATGCCGTTAGTAAAGCCAGTTGTTGGTGGGACGGGCAAATTCATGGGAGCTCGAGGGCAGGTAACGACAACACGCAAGAAAGACGGCACGTATAAACAGGAGTTTCAGCTCGTGGGTATAAAAAATGCTAGCCAGCCCATTCCTGGCCAGCAGAAAACGCTTACCTTTCGTCAGGCATTACCCAATCTAGTTCATGTTGACGTGGGGCTAGAAGGTGGATCGCATGGTGACATCTTGGCCTTTGACGCTGACGTCACCTCGACGGAGGGTTTGTCAGGCAAACTTAGCGGGATGATCACAACCGTTTATATTCCAGGGCCGGATGACTTAGGCTTTAAAGACAGAATTGTGCACATGGTGTTTGATCTGGGTAGCGCAAACTCGTTAGTGGTGGCTGGAAAATCCCTTTATCCATTTGATGGAAGTGCGACGAGTGTATTCGAAAAGAATGTCCCTCAAGTTCGAGCAATAATTGGAGGAACAAACGAATACTTCGCTGCTCGGGGGCAGTTGGTGACAACGCGCAATGAAGATGGCACCTATACACATGAGTTGCAATTTGCGGACCTGGCATACGGGGAATCAATCGACTGGTAGCTTCCGGTTATTAAACCCTAACGGTCTGCGCAGGCGCTGTCTCTTTTCGCAGAAAACGAAGTCAGCTTAACCCAGTCAATCAGCAGGGACGCCTTGAAAAACTTCATGGCCTAGCTCGCCTCACGCAATCGCTCAACAGTGAACAAACAGGGGGTTTTTCGTCTTTGCAGAGCGTCCGGGGCCGAGCCAAAAAGTCATACCTTTACCAAATAATGTGGGTCACACACCGAGTCAGGCTTAAAGATCTGGTCGCCCGATCCTTTTCGATGTCCTATGCCGAGACACGTGGACCGGTCGGCGATTATGCAGTTCAGGCCTCTATGTTCAAGGGTGCGAAATATATAGGAGCCAACTAAGCGGGCTAAGTCATTTAGTTAAAAACTTTAGACTATTGCACGTAATTTGATTATGGATCTGGAACTCACAATATGCGCTGGAATGAAATTATGAACAGCCTGGAGGCTGAGCAGGGCTTGAAAACAATAACGTGTAGAGTGCTAGATAAACGGATCAACGACTCAGGGGAGTCTTTAATCTTGTTATTGCCCCATGCCCATTGTGTGATGGCGCCATGCGCGTCATCGTCAACATCACTGACCCAGACATAATCCAGAAGATCCTGGATCACATCGAAGCGCAACCACCTCCATTGAAGGCTGTGGCAAATAGTCGATCCCAACCTACGCTTGAGCCAAACCAAAGATCATCCCAGCCCGACCATAAAACCTAATCAGAGATCGACCTTCCCATCTGTAGGCCAGTACATCATTGGCTATTCAGACATTGACCATCCTCCACCAACAAATCCTCCCCACAGACTTCTTTTCGCAAAAAATCCCAATCAGGATACTTTTGAAATCTCGGAAAACACGGTTTAAAATGACTTTTCTCAGCACCCCTGCTATCACTTTGGGGTAGGTGTAAACCTAGAAATTGCGCCCACCAACCACACGACATAGCAAAATAGGGCCCTGACAAATTAACGGGTCTACATTGATAGAAGCTGTGGATGAACGCTGACAAACGCCATCGATTCCCTCCCATCATCAGCTAAGCTGGCTGGCGCTACTAACGCTTCAATCCGAGTTACCGAGAACTTAATTGCTGAAAGGAGTGTCTAATCTATTCAACCTTGGCAGGCACCTTGTTGCGGCACGGTACTATCTAGATTTCAGGATCACTGCGTTCAGCGAATGGAACAGTGCGGTGGCCTGAGGCTAAGCGCTGAATTTCGTCGGTTTGGAGGCGTTAACTTTTCAGAACCCCGCCCTGGGTCTCAATATGTTTGCCACTAGCCGTTTTTTTCACTTTAGGAAACAGTCTGGTGACAGAGGACAGCGAGGCGTTCCGCAATTGGTGTAAAACGTGAGTAATCGCGCCAAGACGACTACCCACCCAATTTCTACTTTTTAGTATCCTGTTCGTCTTCTGTGACCTTTACACCGCGCCAAAGTCCCAACGATCGCTATCGACCCAGATCAAACCCTTCGTGTTCTTGCCCCAGCTTGTCAGCCAGCACACGGTATTCTTCGCCCTCGTACTTACGCACCTCGGCACGTCCAACCACCATGTGATGAACTTCATCCGGACCGTCAGCAATCCGCAGTGATCGCTGCGATACCCACATTCCCGCAAGCGGAGTCCACTGGGTGACCCCAGTGGCACCATGCATCTGGATCGCTTCGTCTATGATGCGGCCGATCTTTTTAGGCACGTTCGCTTTGATGGCACTAACATAGACCCGCGCTTCCTTGTTACCCAGAACATCCATGGCCTTGGCGGCCTGCAGCACCATCAGGCGGCAGGCGTCAATTTCGTACCGGGCCTTGGCAACAACCTCGATATTCTTGCCGAGTTGAATGATCGGTTTGCCAAACGCTGTGCGCGCCGACGCCCGCCGGATCATCAATTCCAGCGCCCTCTCACCTGCACCAATAGAACGCATGCAGTGATGAATTCGACCTGGCCCCAGGCGAACCTGAGAAATCTCGAACCCACGTCCTTCTCCTAGCAGGATATTGTCCTTGGGTACACGGCAGTCACGGAAGCGCACATGCATGTGCCCATGTGGCGCCTGTGTTTCGCCGAACACTTTCATAGCACCCAAAATCTTCACGCCTGGTGCGTCTATGGGCACCAGGATCATCGACTGTTGTTTATGCGGCGCAGCATCCGGGCTGGTTTGCACCATGGTAATCATGACCTTGCAGCGGGGATCGCCCGCACCTGAAGTGAAGTACTTCTCCCCGTTTATCACCCATTCATCACCGTCGAGTACCGCTTGGGTTGAAATGTTTTTGGCATCCGATGAGGGATGTCCAGGCTCCGTCATTGCGTAGGCGGATCGAATTTCGCCCTGCAGCAGCGGTTCCAGCCATTGTTCTTTTTGCGCGGCTGTGCCCACTCGCTCAAGCACCTCCATGTTGCCGGTATCTGGCGCTGAGCAGTTAAGGGTTTGAGAGGCCAATGGATACTTTCCTAATTCGCTGGCGATATAGGCATAGTCAAGGTTGCTCAGCCCTTCCCCGGTTTCAGCATCCGGCAGAAAGAAGTTCCAGAGTCCGGATTCCTTGGCTTTCTGCTTCGCACCTGCAAGCAGTTCCAACTGACCCGGCGCAAACTCCCATTCATGCTCGCGCTCTTCACCAAGCCGATCGTACTCTTCAACAATCGGAACAACGTTCTCCTGGATGTGTTTTTTCACTCTATCCAGCAAAGGTCGTGCTGCGTCCGACATGGTCAGATCAAATAAATCAGGGTTAACAGACATGGTTTTTTCTCCTAGTGTTATATCTTTGTTGTTATTAGGCTTTTGCAACTTCTATAAATTTGTCACTGCGAGCTTGTTACGCCCCACTGATTCAGAAAAGTTTTTTGTTCTGCTGGAATTCGGCTTACTTCTCCAAAATTTCCGATCGGGTACCCTATTGGTATGGTAACCACTACACCAAACTCTTTAGGAATTTGAAAGTACTCGTGCAGTTCATCTTCGAATACCTGATGCATGGTGGTAAGCGCGGCGCCCAATCCCAAGGCTCTGCAGGCGAGCAGGATGTTTTGTACGCAGGGGTAAACTGCACCATAGTTAGGGGGCGCAAGCCCCACTCGATCTTTCTCGGCCACTTTAAATGGCCAGTCTCTTTCGCCGCACACAAGCAAGAGATATGGGGCATCCTGCAGATGATCCATTTGATGGTAGATGGCACGAAGCTGACCTCGCCGTCTAGAGACGCCGCGTTTTTCAGAATCGCGCGAAAGCCCGAACCTGTCTTCCATCGCGGCTGCATAGCGGTCCGCGAACCATGCCTTGGGTTCCGACGCTGAAACGAGGACAAACTTCCATGGCTGGGTATTTTGACCAGAGGGGGCTTGTACACCTGCATTTAGGACCTTCCAGATCAGCTCCATGGGCACTGGGTCTGGTTTTAGTCGGCGCATGGCGCGCATGCTTTCTACCAACTCGAAGAATGGAATGTCTGTATTTTCCGTCATTGTGCGATCACTCTCTTGTCAGGTTAAACCTTGTGGGTCAGAAACCTTGTGGGTCAGGACCAAGTGCCAAGACTAACCGAAAAATGACCATGATAATTTCGTTCAATCCAAACCTGTTACCCCGCCCCCCCGGTCTCATGACCCCGGTCTCACCACCCCGATCTCAAGAATCTCGAGCTCCGAACCGCGGCATTTCGTGATAAGGGCGGCAACCTGGTCGATAGGTTTGCATAATCAATCACCAGGACCTGGCACTAGGACCTGACCCCTGTTTTGAAAGCGAAAATGGAAGAGCTATGTATCACCGGATCACACAGCAGACCGAGTGTGAGCAATGACAACCCCTACTCGGAATCGCTGTTCAGGACAT
>Ga0209502_10000635_pt1 | contig 36709 bp, 34 predicted proteins | sample ArcticOcean_MG_C_10_FD_187442 | JGI IMG/M metagenome (GOLD analysis project Ga0209502, IMG submission 187442) | Marine microbial communities from western Arctic Ocean - ArcticOcean_MG_CB11_90 (SPAdes) (version 2) | ecosystem: Environmental > Aquatic > Marine > Oceanic | place: Arctic Ocean... | reverse complement strand
CGTCACCTTCTAAACCAGTGTCACCTTTTAAACCAGTGTCACCCTTATCACCTTGTAAACCAACGTCACCGTTATCACCTTTTGGTCCTTGTAAACCAGCGTCACCTTTGACACCAGCGTCACCTTTTGGTCCTTGTAAACCAGCGTCACCTTCTAAACCAACGTCACCGTTATCACCTTTTGGTCCTTGTAAACCAGCGTCACCTTTGACACCAGCGTCACCGTTATCGCCTTTTGGTCCTTGTAAACCAGTGTCACCAGCGTCACCTTTTGGTCCTTGTAAACCAGCGTCACCTTGTAAACCAGCGTCACCTTTGACACCAGCGTCACCTTTTGGTCCTTGTAAACCAGCGTCACCTTGTAAACCAACGTCACCGTTATCGCCTTTTGGTCCTTGTAAACCAGCGTCACCTTTTAAACCAGTGTCACCCTTGACCCCAGCGTCACCTTTTGGTCCTTGTAAACCAGCGTCGCCTTTTTGTCCTTGTAAAGTTTTTTGTAATGGTGTTCCGTGATATAAAATTTGCGAAAGTATATCAACTGAGCTAGATTCCACATTTCCGTGAACGATAAGTTTTGCTCCTGAAGAAGGATGCAACAGGCGATTCCTTTCTAATTTTTTTTCGCCAATATACACAGTTTTTGCATGTATATGGAGTGTTTTTGTGGAAGAATCATAAGTCCACCATTCAGGTGAATCGACCAATTGTCTTTGTGTATATGTAGGTTCAGGTTTAAGAAATAAATAGATAATCAGTGATGCCCATATTATATGTGCTACCAGTGAAACGTAGAAAGGCCATGTACAATTATTATTTCCGAATCTCTGTTTCCTTTTAGTATGCATTACTTTTCATATGTTTTCTCTTTTTATAGTACCCATTCACTTTTCTTTGTTTCGTGATTGTAATAATATTTTTGCCCATGTTCATTAGTATGAATTGCATTTACTTTTTTTTCTGTCTTATTTTTGTTTTCTTCGTCTAATATTTCTTTACGCCTTTGTATATCTTTCGGTATTTTGCTACAACACTGTGTGTAACAACCATCGATTATTTTTTCAAGTAGTAATTTGATTGTTTTCATTGAACTTAGAACCGAAATCAATAATGTCAGTACTGTTGATAATTGTGTAATAAAATTAAGTTTGACATCTGAAATGAAAGAGAATATACTTTCGGATGTGGATAATTTTAGAGATAGATAATGAATTCCATTGCGGTCGTCGTTTTGTCCATATTCAATGTCTCTAAAATTCATGTTTATTCCATAGTTCGAAGTTTTTGTTGTGACATCTGTGTATATTGAGCGCGTTATTCCGAATGTTATGACTGTTGACCCTTGTAAAGGTGTGTCTGACTTTATAACTGTGTTTATTTTTTTTTGTGAGTACATCCACATCGAAGGGTATGATGTTAATATTGCCCATTGTTGATTATCTGGTATTTCCATATTGATGAAATTATTTCCAGATATTTCTTTTTGTACAAAACATGTTATATTTACGAAGCAATTGTTTTTGAATGTTTCGACGGTTGGCTCGCACTCTAGGACTGTATCAATGCTAATATCTTGACAAGTGTCGACATCATTCGCATAAAATGATCGATACTGAAAATATAAATAATTGAAGTTACTGTCAATATCTACCGTACCGACTGGTACTAATGATGATGTGACAGATGTATTGTCGTCTGTGAATACGAATACTGATATACCGGCTATTATGAGAGGTATGCTGAGACTTAACGCGGCTCCAAGTCTCGTTTCTAAGACTCTTCGAGCATGTGTATCTTCAATGGGGTGTTCTCCTGCAAAAAATAAGTCTAAATATTTCAAATTGTATGGGCAACATCTATGTATACATACAATTATGATGACTAATATGCTCAATGTTATATATACAATGACGTTGACCAACTCATATTGAACTTTGATTGGTGTTTCGTCATATTTTGTGATGTTCGATACAAGATCAAAGCTGTTGCTTTTTGTTGCAGTTCCGAGCATATGACATTCTTCACAGACGTTGCAGCTGTTTTGTTTGTATTCTGATTGTGAGTAACCAATAGGACAAAGAATACAACCAGTACCTTCGCCATTGGAATGAAACCCTGGATTGCAATCTGTACATATTTTTTTAATGGGTCGTTGTGCACCGGGACATTTTTGTTCAATTTCTAAACATTGGGATTTTGATGTGGAACCAATTCCGTTTGTCTGTAGGGTAATTCCGCATTTTGTACATGTAATGGATTCAAATATGTCACTGTATGTATTTTTTGGACATTGTGAACATTCGTAAGAACTATTTGTGTTCTGAAATGTACCCATTGGACATTTTGTAGGTTGTTTCATTCCCATGGTAGGGCACATATTACCCATTGGACAATTAACACATGCGTTTTCCAGTGTATTTGCACCTTTTTTGATTCCATATGAACCAATGGGACACGAACGGTCACAATAAGTTTGTCCAGAGATCGTTTGAAAAGTTCCTATGTCACATTCTATGCATGTGTCTGGTGTTGTTGAACCCAGCGATTCCCCATATTTACCTGATGGACACGGTATTTTTGTCCCATCTCCTGTACAATAGTGACCAGGTGGACATATTAATATTATTGTACCGTCGCATATATTTCCTTCTATACAATTGGTACAAATATTGTTTTTCAGGTATTGAGTAGATGAACAGGTTGGAATATTAATGACACAATCGTCAATGCTATCGTGTTTACTTCCAGTGATCGTATCCACAATAATCTTTTCGTCAGGGCACCCCTTACATTTACTCTTTCCCTCTTCGTCTTGATACATGTTCGAAGTACATACATTGCATTCGTTTGAATCGGACACTGCCATTTTATCAGAATATCGACCTTTCGTACATTTCTTACACTCCAGTTCTGACGATATACGAGTTGTTTCTGAATAAGTGCCTGTGGGGCAAGAAAACGAAGTTGCGGATTGTGTGGCACCAGCTGGACAGTAGTATCCTGCGACATCGCAATTTTCACAGACGAAACTATCTGATATATACTGTCCTGCTGAGCATGGCGCGTGACATGTACTACTTGCAGCGACACAATATTCACTGACACAATCTACTGAACCACACATACATATTGCGTTATTCGATAGTAATCCTTTTGTATGTTGACACTGTGGTGCGTGAATACAGGAAGTGCCTTTACAAAATAATCCAGTGTGTTTGGTACAATCGGTCAACCCACATTTGCATATTTGTGAATTTGCAGTGTTTATCGTACAATCCTGTGGATGTGAACATGTTGAACCCGAACAAACTAATCCATTGTCATTTGTACATATTTCATCTCCACAAATACAATCTTTTTCGTTTGTACCTTGTGAACATATGAGTGCCTCGTATTTACAAATGCATTGATAGGTTTCGGAACATTGATTTGTGTTTTGAGAGTCAAATATGTATAATTCGTTATCTTTGTATATGCAGCCGCCTGGAAAGACAGCTGACATTGCTATTGTATTTGCGGTTATGTCGGTCATTCCCAATTGTTGTGCTTGTGTTTGACAAATTGCTTTGTCTGTGATGGACGAACCCGACATCGCTGAGCTGCAAGTTTTCGTTGATTCCAGTTTATATATAATATCTCCATTACAAACAGTCAAAAATAGTATCAATAACAACATTTATTATGTATAAATAAAAACTTTAAATAGGTAATAATGCAAAAAACAGTATAAACATATGCTGACAAAATACAAATGAATATCAAAACGTATTATTTTGCAATAATATTGTTGTTATGTTCTTGTATGTTATTTAAATGGAATTCTCTTATGTGTGTCTTCATTGCTTGGGTTTTTCAAATATTGCATCTTTTCTGTACATGGAAAGACACTCAACGAGCTAAGTATTCGGCTGTCGATGCACGACTTGAAAGAAAATATTATTCCAATTCTGGTGTTTCGATATTAAAACCATTGAATGGTATGTTACCAACGCTTGAAGAAAATTTGGAAAGTTATTTTTTGTTGGAATATCCGTTATTTGAATTAATATTTTGTGTGGCGGAAAAGAATGATCCAGCTTTGGAAATCGTGAATAAACTCCAAATAACATTTCCCAATGTAGCGGTAGTTATCTCTGTAGGTACAGATGAAGGTGGTGATAATCCTAAAGTACAAAATTTAGCAACTGGGTACAAACAAACCAAATATGATTTGATTTGGATCGCGGATGCAAATATTGTTGCATCGGATTGTGCGATTCAAGACATGGTAGATAAATGTGTGGATGGGGCGCGACTTGTGCATCAAATTCCATGGGGAGTTTCTGGCCCGTCAGTTGAACCATCATCAGGCGCATTATCTTTAGGTTCCATGTTAGTAAGATGGTATTTTGCCACTGCGCATGGTCGACCGTATACCGTCATCAATAATTTATTGTGTTCATGTGTGAATGGAATGAGTAATATGATTTCCAAACCACATTTAGAAAAAATTGGAGGTCTTAATGTCTTTGCAAATCACTTGGCGGAAGATTCACACATGGGAATAGCATTTGACAAACAAGGATATGAAGTCGCTATGTCCAAATACACAGGTTTACAAAATCTTGGTGCATTCGACATATCAAATTATATCGATAGACGTGTTCGATGGGCTAGACTAAGAATGCAAACAGATATGACCTCTTATGCCTCGCCGTTTGAACTGATTATTGACAGCCATTTGTTCTCATGGATGTGTTTAGTATCGTTATCTTGTTATCACGGCGTATTATCACCAAAGTTTGCAATTGTACATCCTTTTGTATGGTTTATAGTTGACGCATTGGTATTTATGTTATTGGACCGTGCGGTTGGATTACCCCAAAAATGGCAAGACAAATCAAATAACAATTATTTTTTCGACTGGGGACGTATTTCTGACAAACCCAGAGGTATTTATTTCTTTATTATTAATCTGTTCCAACATTACGTGTTATGGATATTTCGTGAATTTATTGGCGTGTACATAAGATTTAAAGCCCTACAAAATACAGATACTATAAAATGGGGTGGTTCAAATTACAAAATAAATAAAAAAGATTAAGCTCTTCCTTTAAATATGCGTTTAAATGTGGGATGACGTGGTACACCATTCTTTGTAATCTCAAAATAACCAAATGTAATTGCGGCGCCCATTTTCGGTGGATTCTTTCTGTCAGCATCAGTCAGACCACTTCCAACTTTGAACATCCTGCCTTTGTATTCACATACAAGCGCACCACACATGCCTCGATATTTTCCTCGACCATCCTCATGACCAATCACAACACACTCGGCATCATGCATTTTTTTCACTTTTAACAGAGTGGAAGAGCGTTTTGATTCATACATTGAATGTGGTTTTCGCAACATTAATCCTTCGCCTGAGAGATGGACAATCTCGTCCAATCTCTGCTGTAATTCGTTGGTATCCGAAATTTGCGTCTGCTCGCAAATAGTTATGTGATTTTTATCAGATAATGTTTTCAAAAACGCATAGCGTGTTTCGAAATCACCGCTAATTTGAGGTGCATCGAACACATGATAGTTGACTGTGTTTTTCCAATCGTCGTAAGTGCCACCTTGTGTTCGAACAATTCCTGATGCCACATCGAAATTACCCCGTCCACAAAAGAGTTCACCATCGAGAACTACATTTGGAAATTCTGCCGTAAATTCTTTAGGCACATCAAACGGATTGCCACTGCGAGACCAGAATTGATGACCATCCCACACTGCACGTAATCCATCCAACTTTTCGGAAACCCACCAACCGGCGACCACTTGTTCTTTATAGTTCTTTGCTAACATTGGAATACACGGAATCGACGCCGAAGTAGTTGTAAAGCGAGCAACACACCATGCTTCGTCCACAATATCAAGACCAAACTCGCGAGCTTTGATAATATTTTCATTCTGCTCGTCGATATTGTTCATATCGGGAACAATAAGGTGCGTGGTATTCTTTGTAATTTTCTTACGAACTTGAAAACCATGTTTACGCAACTCCAGCTCAAATTGTTGCTTGGTTTTAGATAATTTACCGACAATACAACAAATCATTTTAATCAATTTAGAATAGAACTAAATATGATCTTTAAGTTTAAAATAGGATTTTCCTACTTTTTATTTCTTAATTCTTGTCAACTATAGTACAAACAGGAGTAAAAGGAGGTATTTAATGAGTAAATTATAGTTATCTATGGTTGTTCTCGCAGTAATTTTATCTATCATGTTGTTTACAGGATTGTTGATTGCCATTTTATTTGAACAGTACACTGTTGCTTTGGTTTTACTTGGAATAACTTTGATACTGGCAACCTTTATTGCCGTGAAAATGAGGGTAGAAAAAAAAGAAATACTACCCGTTCATAAAATTAAAATATTGGGATATCCATTGAAAGAAATCAGTTCCACAGAAGTGCAATGGGGAGGAGAAACCAAGGGAGAGACCAAGGGAAAGTACGGAAAACTACGAGGGGGAAAGAAAGAAGAGTTTAAAACGGAATTCGACATATGATACGTGTCATCGATGTCCATCCCCACGGCTCACACTGTCATGAGACGGTGTTTGTTTCTGTTGTAAGTTTGTCGATGTCCGACTTTAGTTTGACAATTTCCGACTTGAGTCCGTCGATCATTTCGTTGTTCTCTTTTCCTGAATAATACATGTTTTGAACACGTTGAATATGCTGTCGACATATAGGACATTTTGCGTCTGCTGCAAAAATTCTATTGGCACACCCCATGCACATACAAGCGTGCCCACAGGGCACACAGAGACTGTTTACACATTGTACCATACATACAATACATTCCTTTTGGTGCGGGTCGTTACATGGTTCGGGTTCGCGTTCAACATATAAGTCTGAGAGAGATAATATTCTCGTTCCCACCCTGTAGTATTCTTTCCCTCCACGAAATATATTATATGTTGAAATTTCACCATCGTCAAATATAATTGTATATGTTGATGGTTGAATCTTTTTGAATATCGAGTGCAAAATAGTATTGTCTTGACTACTAATTATACCTCCATATGACTTTGTTGACTGTGTGACCCTATCGTTGAATAGACAAGTGACTCTTTGACCGACGAATTCATCTCCAACTAGCCATCCATCGTCGGTCGCGTTGAAAGTAGTTTTGTGTTGAAAATATTTTTTGTATTGACTTTTAAAACGTCGAACTAAGGATTTCCATTGGTCAGGTGTTAAATCTTGGTCAATGAGACTTTGTAAAAACTTTTTTATACGGATCTCTACGCGATACAGATTCAAACTCCGGTCGACTCGAAAAAATGCGGGAAAGAACGAATTAAAACTTCGCGCCATTTCAGTGGGTCTTGATACGTTAAACGGTTCCATGTGTGGACTATGGACGCTGACCTATATATGGTATTTTCACATTTAATACCAACCATTTTTTTAACTTATTTTTATATGGTAAATTAACAATTGTGTGGATAAGACCGGCCATTAAAGCCAGTCGCACCAACTTTCTTCAAACTGGCGATATGTGTTTTGATAGCAGGTGGCGGTGTCTTGGAAGAGCCGTACCACATGACGTAGGAGGCATAGGCGTGTCCCAACCATATCTTGTCGAAATGGTCTTCGTATAAATTGTAGTTGGAACGGTTGTAGCAGGGGTATTCTGCAATCCTCCATTTGTGCGTGGCGTTGTTGTCGTAGCGCGTTCCATTATAAAATTCAAAAGAGCTGGGCCTGTATTGAATACCGACTTGGTCAAACCACAGACCTAATTGTATGGACTGTCCTTCTTGTCGAATGGCTTTGGGTGCAGACCATGGGTGTACGTGAATGAGTCCGTCGCAATGAGTATGTACACCAACGTGTGGCCAAACTTTGGTATAGGCAATATTTCCAGGATATTTGCAAATGTTTTCTTTGGTGTCATAGGGTATGTCTTGTGTGATTGGTCGGTCATGTTCCGCTTGTCTTGCGATTCCATTGGTCCAAATGGACATGGACATATGAATGTGGTCTCCAGAAATGGGTCTGGACGAGATGCTGTATTGTCCTGAAGTCCATGTAAAACTCTGAACTTGTTGTGTACCTTCCCAGAGTAAAATATGTTCGTGTGGCGTATTATATTGATTAGAGTATTGGCCAATGACATTTGCTGTGGATATGCCGTAAAATGTGCCTCCTTTGGCGTCACGAACAGTTACAATGAATAAGTGCCACAATATCCACGCAAATATAAAAATTAATCCAAAGTCCATTTTTAAATAAATTTAGAGGTACTTAAATAGAACTGTGTATTTTAAAAATGGGTCAAACTTGGTTTATGTATGCACGCGATACAGAAGATTATTGGATCAAAGAACCATTATATTCGACTCTTGTCCATGCTGAGGAGATCGACCATCATATGGGGCGTTTTAAACACAAGGTTTTTATGTACGCACTAGGAGAGATGGATGAACATAAGATATATTTGTACCATGGTTGGCAACGTGAAGTAAAATGTTGGTTTCAGGACGATACGTTAAAAATAGAGTTTTCAACCGAACGTGCGCGTGATTCGTGGAGTACCTGCAAACGTTCTACTAAAGGACGAAAATTTGATTCGAATTTTACAAAAGTGGATACAAAAGAGAAATGGTTATTGAATTTTACAAAATCTTAAGACGATACAATGCTTTGTAGATTGATGTCGGGTCTCCAATACATTTTGGAGATCGGTTTTTTTAGTATAGTAAAGGGTATTTCTTCGTCGCATGCAATTTCAAGGAAATGTTCTAAATGAACAGATTTGACGGCGGCAGGTCTTCCTGCTGTACGTTGTTGCACATATTCACCCACGTCTCCGCGCAAATGCATTGTGACGTCTGTTATTTTTGAAATGTCTATCGACCATGTTCCTGGGTTATGTTCTTCCCACGAGACGGAAGGTTCGTCCCATTTGATTTCGAAATTCATGGGTCCCGTGGTTTGAAACCGTACTGTTTCTTCTGATTTTGGTGCGAGGACCCACTCTAAAGTGTTGAATGTTGGACCGTATGAAATTAATTGCCAAAATTCCTGCATCCATTCTACAACTGTTTCGGCATTGGATTCAATCGTACCGTTGACATGAGCGGAATCGACAGGTTGTATTCTCATTGGTTTTGGGGGGGAAAATGTAAAAGTTGCCGGAAGGCCGGTATGGTTGATAATAGTTAATCTACTTAAACAATTAAGAATAGACATTTCGTTTTATTTAGGTTAATTTATATAGGTCTACTCACATATTCATTTCTAAGCAATGTTTAAACAATGCTACGAAGGCACTGGAAATTACGCATATCATCCACCGTCACAGTATCACGCTTTGCGATTCCAGCGATAATCGCTGAACCCGTGAAAATATTTACAATTTCATTTTCTGTCGCGACCTGGAGAGCTTTGACAGCATCCGCATTAAAGCGAAGGCGCTGTTCTGACCAGTTCGCAGCTTCCTGTGTAATAATACGTTTGAAGGTTGTGGCTGGCAAAATTGGAGTAACTCGTTCTTGAAGTGCAGTAACTTCTTTATTGTTACGACGTTCCTTACGACTCATTTTGGCTTTAGTGTTACTGATTGTGACTTTTTTGGTAATTTGTGCAGCTGACATGATTATTCTTTTTTGATGTCCCTTTATACCGCATTTCATTCTTTTGTTGGATTATGTGCAACATTTTTGAGTTTGTCTGTTCTTTCTAGATGTAATTCTGACAAGTTTGTGTATTTCTTTGGGGAAATCACCCTGTTTAGTAATCATCAGTATCGATTTTTGAAATATGTTTTTTATAGGTTCACGTCGGCGGCTAGAACACTTACTCGTCAATATTGACCAATGTTGACGCATATACGGTTGTAAAGTGTCGTGAATTGCATGTTTCGTTACCTGTGATAGATCATTTTTGTTACCAAGTATAACAACTACTGATGGTTTATTATATTCTATTTGTCGCAACCAATATGTAAGACTTTGCATCGCATCTATTCTCGTAAGATCATAAACTACTATGACGATGTCAGAACCACGCAAATACGAATGCATAAGAGAATGATACCTCTCTGCTCCTGCCGTATCCCAAATTGTCACATAAACATCCTGGTTGTCCAATAAAACAGTTTTCGAAAAAAAATCAATTCCAATCGTACTTTGTAATTTATCAACGGGTTTACCAAGTAAAGCATGAATAATAGACGTTTTACCAACACCGTGGTCACCTATAACACAACATTTATATCGAGTTCTAAGAAACGACATTATTTATTATTATTACATTATATACTCGATTTATAATTTACCCAAGCCTTTTCTGCCAATTTAATGGATTTGTCATCTTTAGCAATAATACGCGTCCAATATTCACAGTATCTTGCTGTTAACAATGTTGATACAGTACGTCTCTTCATCGAAAACGATTTATTCAAGTTGTCATTTTCGAAAAATTTCAAATGATCCATAGGATGACCATCCGCTTTACCAATGAATCCCACACACGATATGTCTAAAACAACCGAATCGGGGTTCAAATCAGGACACATCTTGACCAAATCGTCCACCGTAGGATTATTCTCCCACGGCTTGGTACGTTTATCCGTACACACAACTTTATACAATCGACGCTCGTCAATACGACGAATAATATCGCGTGATTTTTGCATATCATCCGACTTGGAGCGACGAATCATATCCAAAATAGTATCATCATACTGTAAAAAGCGGTCCAAATCCGTAATAGAATCTTCGATAGGGAGACCACTACATTTTAACGCATCCGACACCATATGATGAATAGCGACAACAGCCGCATGACGATACACCGTAGTATGTAATCGGTAACGTGTTTGAAACAAATTGTAAATATCTTCGTACACCTTATGGTGATAACAGATACAACCATCGACAACACGCGCCGCATTAATAATTCGCATAGGGTCCGTGTCAAACCCACCCTGTGACAATCCACATGCTCGGGCATCACGCTTAATATATTCCATTTTGTCCACGTCCAAATGGTTAACTTGATTTGCCACGATATGATACAAAAATCCTTCTTGACCCTTCGTTGGGGCAATCAACGACTGGACAAACGCAATTTCCTCCGCAGAATAATCGAATGAAGATTTTTTTAATAACCTTGCCACAATAGCCACCGACCTTTGTTCATGATGAGCCATAGGCGAGCACGAGTCCTTCAAGAAAACATCGTCGAATAAATGTGAAAATGGTCCGTGACCTACGTCGTGTAACAGACCAGCGAGTTGAACCAATAATATTTGACGTTCCGTAATTTTTAATTCAGACTGCTTCTTTTGTAAATGTGATGCTAAACGACCCGCCAAATAGGCAACAGAAATAGAGTGCTCAAACCGAGTATGTGTAGCACCAAGCCATACCCAATGCGCTGTTGCCAACTGTCTCAATCGACGAAGTCGTTGGAATTCCGTCGTATTAATAATGTCAATTATCTCAGGACCAAGTTCATATTCGCGGTGAACAGGGTCAAATATAGTCGTTGGGTTCAAACGACGACGTTTTGACATGTTTGTTAATAATGTATTATTATATATAATAAATAGAATATGTGCTACTTATTATCAAAATACATTATTTAAGTCATATTTTATTGTTCTATAAATGGGTAGTTGTTGCGTGAAAATGTTTGGAAATTTGGGATATATTTTAGTCCCTTTTTCAGACCTAAAGAATAATTGGATAGACCCACTAATTATAATGGTTGCCGTTATATGGTCAATTATTATCGAATCGTATGAAATAGTCCTACCATATGGTACTGATGAAAATAGTTTAGTCGTCGGAATATTATCAGCAACGCTCGGATTCTTATTATCACTAAATCTTAGTCAATATCTGGCTCAAAACAAAGATGGAATAGGTAATTTCGAGGCGTATGTTGGACAAATATCAGCATTAGCTTGGTCAGTGTCGACATTAGAACTCCCGGACGAGAAAAGGATCGAAGATAATGTTACAAACAACGAAATATTAGTATCAACCGAAAGCGACACTTACGTTCAACTCAAGTACAAAATATTTGCCATCTTGAAACTCATGCCGTTTGCGTTGAAACATTTTTTCAGAGGTTCATTTAGTTTAGATAAAATGGAAAAGGCAGAAAAAAACGACTCCGTTATTACTGAGGTGATCAACGATATGCGTGAGTTAGAAAAAACTGGCAATATAAACCCGATTGACAATTTAATGTTTCTACTCATGATCAAACTAAAACATTTAAAAGGAGATATAACTGTCATTCACAGCAAATGGGATGCTTTATATGGCCCATATGGCGCTATTGCAACCGCAGCTGGATACGGTACACCCGTTATATTTTCATACGTACTAACTACAGCATTAACAATCTACATTACAATGTTACCAATTGGATACAGTGGTCATAGTAGGTGGAACGTTGGAATTACATTTGTCATCATGTACTTTTTCGTAGGATTGAATTCAGCGGGTAAACTTGTCCATAATCCTTTTGTGTCACTACCAGACGGAATTACTATTTTCCCTACTGCTTCTAATACTGCCAGAGGAGCTCGAAAAGAAATCGAAGCCATCGAAAAATACGGTGAACGCGATGGTTTTATCTTCAAGAAAAAAATACAAAAATCAGGCCTCACATTTGTATAATTATATATTTTTTTTTAATCAAGCAAAATCTATTCTAAATTAAAACTATGACTACCTTAAAACAATTTCTCAATAATACACAAGACGTCACTGTCCACGTACCAAAAACAACGGGTGCTTTAAGTTTTTTCTATGTCACCAAAGGCACCGAAACGGTAAGAGCAGGCAGTATGGCACTTGTAAATTTCAATTTGGACACACCTGTCTGAGACAATAAGGAAATAATTAAACTTTAATTACTGATGACATTTACTAAATTCCGTAACTCTTTTTGTACTATATACGCATCGTAGTGTCGCCCGTCTCCGATTTTTGTGTGTTTACATTGATTATCGGTTAAATTGAATGCGTCTAATATATAGACATTTTTATCAAGTGATTTAACTATTCTTTCATTTAACAATTTAATTCCTCTGTGATTGAAGGTTGCATCCATACAATACTGCACACCTTTTGTTTTCTGTATCTTAAATTTCCTCTCTAAAAATTCAACACACGACTGTGCAAATAATACAGGGTCGTTTTTTATTTCAGAAACAGCTTTAGCGTAATCACCAATATATTTTTTATCGCATATGGAGTGCGATGTCATATAAATTAATTTAGCCTTGCGTGGTAGAAACTCTCTTGTTTCATTAACAAAATTGTGAACAATAGTTTCGGCGTTTATCCACTTTTGAAACATTAACCATTTTCGAAAAGGTAACAAGTGTAAATAATGCAAACCCCCGTTAAAATAAACTACATCTGGAATCGTTTTGGTTTTATTGGACATATATTTTACGAAATCAGGTTGTATGTGACCCAAATCTGAATATTTTTTTGTTGAAATGATATGAAAGTCTTTTGAGCGACACCACTTAAATTCATCGTCAGACAATATTATTTTTGCTTTTTGGTAATTACAAAACAACGGAAATTGTTTTGATGTAATCATAGTAGAGTCGCCTAACATGTAAACTGTTTTCATACTACTAGTGTTTCGAGGGGTTGACAGTTGCTCATATTCCCTTTTAATTACGGGTAGTGTTTGTTGTGGTCTTATTTGGTTTATAAGGACATAAAAAATGAAAAGTAAAAAAAATTGGGACATAACTATATATCGATAATGAAAACTTTTATATGTCTGTAGGTTAGTTTTTTGATTAATCAATTCAAAACTCGACAAAGAAAAAATAAACGTTCTATGAAGATGTACAGTACAAAGTATGAATACTAAACATTCGAGAACTAGTTTAAAAAGAAATTTCTTTATTTGGAGTACTAGCTGGTGCGGCTTCTCCAAATTTTAACATCAGGTCCCTCAATTGCATCCAGGACGGGATGTGTCGATATAACCGCCAACACATAGTGCTGGCGGTTATATTCATTAAAAACAAAGTTTCAGAGTTTCAAATCTCTATTCACTATATAAATCAATATTCTCTCCAATACGATGTCCAAATTAGACACCGCCGGATGGTCTTCCAATATACCAGTGATCAACTCGTCAAAAAACTCAATATCCTTTTCTTTATCATACTTAACTTCGTACTCTTTTAAAATTTTTTTGATTTCAACATGATTAGCGATACCCTTGTAGAACACGTCCATAATATTTACAAATTCACACAACATGTATTTATAGTCGACAATCAAATTTCCAATTAATAATGTCGAGTCTATCAGCATCGTCAGCCAGCTGCAAGAGAAGCTATTCTGATATTGTGCAGACTGTTGCTTTACTACAAACTGAAAATGTGAAACTTCGAGTGGAAAATGAGAAACTAAAAAAATTTATATTATATAATAATTAATTATATAATTAATAAAAAAGTAATTATTATAATAATAATAGTTACGAGAGACAGCAGTCCTATGTATCATCCTCCTCTTCTTCATCCTCTTCTTCTTCATCCAGAAAAAAATCTTCCTCTTCTTCTTCTTCCTCTTCTTCTTCCTCTTCTTCTTCTTCATCATCCTCACTCTCATCGCCCGGTCCTTGTTGTACAATGTGATACCACAACGAGCTTGTTTCTTTACTACCACGAACGAATTCACCAATAATCTCTTGTATTCCACGAATGTGAAGGACACGAACACCAGCTGGATTGTCACCAATGTCATGATCTACACATGTGAGAAAAGCAAGATAACTTTCATGGTCAACGTCACGATTTCGAAGACCTTGCTGGTACAGAATCATTCTGTTTTCGTAGTTGAGTTGGTTGAACCAAGATGCGACAGTTGTTTTTAATGGTGTCCCTTGACGAATTAACCATTGAATGATATCGAGTTGGTTCTCTTTGCATGCTCTCCACAATGGCGTCTCTTGATGCCAACTCTTTTCATTGACGTCTTGCGCAGCACCATTTTCGTGTAGAAATTGAACGAGACGCAAATTGCCATTGCGACTTGCACTGTACATGGGTGTGACACCATTGTTGTTTGGTGTTCGAACATCTGCACCATGAGCAAACAGCCATTGCATTGCTTCCATGTTGTTCTGTTGACTTGCAACGCACATGGGTGTTGCACCATCGTTTTGTGTTCGAACGTCATTTTGCGCACCATGAGCATACAGCCACTGCATTGCTTCCACGTTGTTGTTGTAACTTGCAATCCACATGGGCGTGGCACCATAGTTGTTCGGTGTTCGAACGTCCTCTTTTGCCCCATGATCAAACAACCACTGCATTGCTTCCACGTTGTTTTTGCGACTTGCACTGTACATGGGTGTGACACCATTGTTGTTTGGTGTTCGAACGTCCTCTTGCGCACCATGAGCAAACAGCCATTGCATTGCTTCCATGTTGTTTTCTTGACTTGCAATACACATTGGTGTCGTACCATCGTTGTCTGATGTTCGAACATCCTCTTGAGCACCATGATCGAAGAACCACTGCAGTGCTTCCATGTTCTTCTCTTGACTTGCAATCCACATGGGTGTGGAACCATTGTTGTTTGGTATTCGAACGTCCTCTTGCGCACCATGATCAAACAACCACTGCAGTGCTTGCACGTTGTTTTTGTAACTTGCAATCCACATGGGTGTGACACCATTGTTGGTTGGTGTTCGAACGTCTGCACCATGAGCATACAGCCACTGCATTGCTTCCACGTTATTCTCTCGACTTGCAACGTACATGGGCGTGTGACCCATTTGGCCACTTGGAGTTCGAGCGTCCTCTTGCGCACCATGATCGAACAGCCACTGCATTGCTTCCACGTTGTTCTCTCGACTTGCACTGTACATGGGTGTGGCACCATCGTTCGTTGGTGTTCGAACATCATCTTGCGCACCATGATCAAACAACCACTGCATTGCTTTCACGTTGTTCTTTTGACTTGCAACGTACATGGGCGTGGCACCAAAAATCCTTGGTGTACGAACGTCTTCTTTTGCCCCATGATCAAACAACCACTGCATTGCTTCCACGTGATTCTGTTGACTTGCAACGTACATGGGTGTGGCACCATTGTTCATTGGTGTAAAAAAAATATCTTCTTTCCAAAGTGGAAAAAAATCGTAGTGCAGCTGCATTGCTATTACGTCACCTAACATACACAGATGATACATAGGTGGGTATCCATGTTCACGAATAAACGCGTTCCTGGTCTGGTATTGTTCCCTGGTGGCTGTCATTGTTCTTGGTAGGAGAAGATGAAGAATAAGGGGGAGTTGAAGAATAAGGGGGAGTGTTGTGGTCTTTTTTTTTTGAATACCTTGTGCAAGGAATCAGGAATATCCATGTAACTTGGTTTTTCTTGTCTTTCTGATTTATTTCCTGTGCCTCTAAATGGAAAAATGGAAAAAGACCTTTTTAAAATAATTTATAAAGTATAAAGTGCCAGCTATTTCCATTGTTCCTGGTTGAAATACTCGGGGAAGTCGGCAAGGGACATACCAGTCAACTGCATAACCTCCATTTTTGCAGTACAGTGACAACATCCTGTTTTAATGATGAGCAGAGTGTGGCCAAAATCAATATCGTCTTTGGACAAGAGAGGGTATTGCCAAATTTCCATATTAATAAACTTCAAAAGCTTTTCAAATATTTTGGTAGCTTCTGTACTGCAATATTTTTCAAGAGATTTCAATGCTTCAAGGTCGCTCCTGTTTGGCGGAACTCCATACTCAATAATACGTTTGCCGTCCGCACCTGCGTTGTATTTTCCTCCACACATCTTGTAGAGATCAACAGAAATTTGTTCAGTAAATGTTTCATTAAGTCCTTGTACTATTCCGGGATCAAAACACGACATACCGTCATCTTGCGTAATCACAATCTCGTCTCCTTTCCACGACAAGAGACCTTTCAAATCGATGAGATAGTTTTCCTCTTTGTTTGAGTTCAACAGAGTATCAACAACGTTCTTAATAAATTCAGATAATCCATTGCTAAGTTTTTGTTTACTATTTTTGCAAAGTGGAACAGTCGCCTCACGTTTACGTTTACGTTCACGTGAGGCAGCGCATTTGGCAACGCGGTCGTGGGCAACGCGGTCGTGTCGGTTGTGTGCAAAGGGGGACAACGAAGTCATTTAGGATACTCTGACGGGGAGTAGTGGACGTTCAAATTACCTAGCGGCGGTGCTCCTGTGAAGTATAAGTTATCCTTAGTAGAGCCGTTATAAGTATTTGGGCTAGTTATTCGCCCAATATGTAATAAATTCGTTCCATGTTATTTTCTTGGAATTATCGGTGTCAATTAAATGAAAAAAATCGACCAGTTCAGCAGGTGTCAATGGGTCATTCAACGCAATTGCCAAACTTTCTAATTCACGATGATTGATAAAACCATCATTGTCAGAATCAAATTGATTGAAAATTTTTTTGATGGTTGCTATTTCCTTGACAGTTAAATTATTCATTTTTATCAACTGAACATGATTAAATACACTAAAATTTTCAATCATTTGTATTCTATCATTTGTATCGCTTGTAAAGATGCACATTCATTTTGATTTGAAAAATAAACATGCATCAGTTATTATCAACAGTGAGTTATTCACTTGCCAATTAAACCCCGTAAAATTAAGCGCTGCGTGGTCTGCTGCATACATGGACAATATTGTGAAAGACGGACATGTGTATTCCGTGGCATGGCAAGTATGGCAAGAATCTATTCAATATATTCAAGTGCGTAAATATCAAAACCACTCCAAAAAAGCTCCTTGGCGTACAATTGCCAGGTGGACCCATTCCTCTGATAAAACTATGAAACACTTTGGTTGTACTGGAAAAGTTCAAGTCGAAGGCTCGCCTTATGGTGATTTTACATGTAAATCGATAATATAATATGTTTTATTACACTGGTATAATTTTTTTAGTTTTTCTCTTTGTACCGTGTTTAGACATCGCCTTGCACGATAAACCCATTAATATTAGCACAATGACGAAAAAAATGACAACAAGAATAGTGTTGTCGTTCTTTGGACACTCACAATTGGTACTTTTGACACAAACTTCGCTTGCTTTAGTAGGACATAGTGTTGTATTCATTTTTTTTAGAATAGATTTCTCTATCGTTAGGTTAGGGTAAGGGTTAGGGGATTACTGTCAGTCTAAATATAGAGCTACTATCACTTAGGTTATGGTTTTGCTTTATTGAAAACTGTAACGGTTAGGTTAGGGTAAGGGTTAGTGATGGTTACTGTCAGTCTAAATATAGAGCTACTATCACTTAGGTTATGGTTTTGCTTCATTGAAAACTGTAACGGTTAGGTTAGGGTAAGGGTTAGGGAGGGTTATATGATGGGAGACTTGCCAAAAATTCCTTTTTTAAAGAGTGTTCAAGGACTTTTTTACAACGGCTGAGGAATTTTATCAACACCCTTACCGTGTACAGGTGGACCCGAAGTCCACTAACCATGTCATTCCCAGAAAGTGGACGTTTTTCCACTGTCAACACTAAAACAGGGGAAGAGGAAGAGGTTAAACCCAGGGCTGTCTCTTCAACGGCGCTTGTTACAAAGAGAGATCTTCGTCTTCAAATGAAATTACTCGAAGAACAGATGGCCGCAATGGAAAGTCCACGGGCACCGCCGACGCCGGTCGCGCGTGGTTTGCCTTTGAAGAGAGCGAGAGCGAATAACCCTAACTCGGAAGAGGAGGAACAGGATGAAGAGGAGGAAAACAATGGCGCGTCGCTGTTGAACAGTGGTGATTGTTGTCCTACTCTTGTCCTGTCTGATCATTTGAAACAAAAAACTGTGTTTGCCAGGTTTGGAATTAAAATGACACGGGTGGAGTCTGGACGGAGTGCGTGGTCAGCACCTGGCCACGGTGTGCGTGGGAACGAGGGTGGACGCGACCGTGGGAACGACGGTGGACGCGACATTGTAAGCGACGACGCGAGCCACGATTCCATCGAGTCTTTTAGTTCGGACGAACACCACAGCGGTGGTTCACCCAAAGGTTCATCCAAAGGATCATTCAACAAAAGAGGTACCGTGCATGTCCGGTCGTTTGAGGATTCCGAGGACTCTGATGACTCGGACGACGACAGGTTGTTCTCTGGGAAGGGTCGTGCGACGTCTGGTAAGAGTGGTGCGTCCGGTAAGCGGGGTCGGGTGTCTGGTAATCGGCGTGATGGTACGTCCGGTAAGGCCACTTACCAGACATTGACGACCGGTAACACCCCCACCCCGTCCGGTAAGCCCAAGAAGACTGGTAAGCCCAAGAAGACTGGTAAGCCCAAGAAGTCTGGTAAGCCCAAGCCCGACCCACGGACGTGGGAGGACAAATGCACGGACGAATGGCTCTGGAACGGCAAAACTGCCGAAACCCGTCGCAAATACCGTGGCCACGTCGACAACCTGTACCAATTTTTGATGGAACACTGCGACATCCAACCCAACAAATGGTACATCCAAGTCACGTACACCAACCTCCTGGCGTGGCGCAAACACATCATTGAGACCGCCTCCAAGTCCACCAAACAACCCCGAGTGGCGGCCGTCAAGTCTTTGTTCGGAGCGCTCGCGACACATAGGCGAATAAAGGAAAATCCGGCGCTATATTTGAAAGTACCATCCAAACCACCACCGTCCACCGTGGTACGCTACCTCACGAAAGAAGAAGTACAGACCGCGCTCGACGCAACCAAAAACCAGAAAGACCGTGGACTCATTGCAGGGTGCTACTACGGCATGTTGCGTCTGAAAGAAGTTCGCACGCTCAAATACGAGAGCTGTACCTTTGTTGAGAAAGATGGCACAGAATTACTGCAATTGCATGTCATTGGCAAAGGCCAGGACGAGAAAGAAAGAGATGTATTGGTTGGTAAAACGGGTACAGCGATGCTGAAACCCGTCATACTTGCAACCAAAGAGGGACAGTACCTTTTCCCAGGGAACGACGGCCCTCTTTCGTCCAGGCAAACGGGACGTCGCATTAAAAATGTGTGTAAAAGGGCTGGCCTGCCCCGTAGTTCCGCTCACTGGTTTCGTCATGCCGGTGCGAGTCACGCCTACGACAACGGCGCTACGTTGGTGGAACTGCGAGACATGCTGGGACACAGCGACATTAAAGTCACTTCCCACTACCTTCACAGCGACCCAGGAACCGCCGCAGCACGCGCTTTGGACAGGGACGAGGAAGAGGAAGAGGAAGAGGAAGAGGACAGTGTCCCAAAAATGACACCAAAAGAAACGTCGCAACAGTTGAAAATGGAATTTATTCAGATGTACAAGGACGGACTCATTACCAAAGAAGATATGATGGAGATGATGAAGAGTACGTAAAGTTAAAACAAGAGGGTGCGGACGACGAAATGGTCGCACAGGCCCTAACATACAAGTCGTTCCCCAAACACTAAACAAAAAACAAACAATGTTTATAATAAAAACTTAACCTTTTTTCCGATTATATTCGATATTTATTTTCAATAGGTCTATATATAGACTTAAAGTAATCTCCGTAACCCTTACCCTAACCCTAATTCCTTACCCTAACCCAAATTCCTTACCCTAACCCTATCACTAACCCTTACCCTAACCTTACCGTTACAACTTCTAAGATGCGAAACCATAACCTAACTGGTTAGTAATAATAATAATAATAGTATTAATGTAGTAATATAATCGTAGTAATAGTAATAATCGTAGTTACTAAAAAAAATTACGTTTGAATTTTACTGGACCATATTCGTACATTTATTTAATAAAAAAGTTACACACTGTCGTCTGTGTAGATTCAAACCTAAGACCATAAACTCATCTGTGTTTAATCCAACATGTTTACATAAGTTGGTTAATATCGATATTTCATCCGTGACCACAAACAAGTCTGAAAAAGAACTTTTTTTCTCCGAAAATTGATGTGAAACATACTTTGCGCGAAACATTTCAAATGCTTTGCGCAAAACAAAAGCATTTTTAGCAACATTCAAACATTTTTTTGTAATACTGCACCATTTTGTTCCCCAGAAAGTTTTAAAATCGTTGTCCATGTTGCCAAGATCCCGAAGATGATATTCGAAGGACTTGACAACATCGTCTTCGTACATTTGAATATGTTTATCCGTCATTCTTTTTTTTTTATGTTCCGACATTTTGAAATAAACATATGAGCAGTGTATTCTAATGGACGGTGTTTCCAATTGGAACTTTCGGGGTAACCGTATATTCACAAAACTCATTTTACTTGTTACTAATCTCTCTTAACCGTTATTAAAAATGAACAAATAAAAGAAGAATGTTGCTGTTTTTGTCTCAATTTTTTCTATTCCAATAATTTAGTCGTCGAAACATTGTCGACATACAGCTATGTAGTTGCTTTCGACTGAGATGGTTTCCTTTTCGTTTGAAATGCGTTTTGTGAACGAAGCGGGCCTGTGTGGATGTGCACACTTGTGACACAGGGCTCGTGTAAATGTCACATCATCTGCCATGGGAATAAGGTCCAATATCTCGCCAAACTTCTGACATTGGTAATCACCTGAGAGTCCTGCAACAATGACGTGCTTCTTGTGTTTGAGCATTAAGGATACTGCTGGTCTCAGATTCGTAAAGAATTGTGCTTCGTCAATTGCAATTGCGTCATAGGGCTTTGTATTCAATAATATAATATCATCGGTTTTGATTGCTTTGATTTTTTCCCCGTCGTGTGTTTGAATAAAATCTCCGTCGACCCGTGAACAGTCGAAAGAATGTTCTATTCAAACAAAAAGAAAATTATAATTCACGAAAAAGAATTCTTCAAAAATGTCAAGCACTATCCATACACCAAATACACCTTCGTCTCAAGCATCGAAACCAACCACAAACGCACCACAAAAGCAAAATAAGTCGATTGACGATACTTTTGGACTCGTAGACAATTGGCATGGAAATGGTAAAGACAATAATGAAGATTTAACGTCTAAGGTTCACGGCACGACAAATCGTGGGCTTCAATTGTCAACGGGTAAGACCAGTTTCCGTCCTGGTAAGTCGTCCAGCGAACCGTCAGTAACAGCATCTATCAATATCAAGTTGAATCTGGGAGATTGTTTAGAGGATGGTGGAAAGAATGACTTCATCCACCGCCAACAACAAATAGTGATTGGAATAGAAAATAGTCCTGAAATATATGATTTTTATTTAGAAAATGACTGTTGGTATATGGGTTGTTATTTCGTAAACAATCCATTTAATAAAATCTTAAGTATCTATGAATTTGAAGAGTTGTTTAGAGATGTGATGCTTAAATTAGGTTTTAATGAAGAAGGGAAAATATATTTCAAAGGAGATAGTTATGAACAATTATTTATTAAGATTGAAAAAATGATGGAGAGGATCATAAAGACATTGGATGACACCAAAGGCGGCAAAAAATGGAGTTATAAAGAAGATAATATTGGTAGAATTAAATTAAATTTCCAAAAAATAGACCAATTTTTAAATGAAAAATAAAAATAAAAAAAACTTTGAACGTACATAACTATTTACTAAGCATTGTGGTTATAGGGTTAGACAAGGCAATGCCAATATATACACACGATTGTTATTTAATTCATCATAATCTGTGTGCATTTTGATTGACAATATCTTTATAGTCAGCAACCTATCTTTCCCTTTTGGATCGATGGAGTGCCCGTTTAATATCTTCAGAAGAATAATCCAATTTTCAACTAAAAACTTAGAAAAGTTTTTATTTTTTATTCACACCGACTCGTGTATTTGTTCAAGTAATAAAAGGGTACTCGGGCAGGCTCTTCTGAAAGATAATGTATAAATAGATGTCTCTCTATAATTAGCTAATGTCTTCTCGGATAATGTGGTGGAAGAAAGCGAAAAAACATCATTGTGGTGTCAAAGGTATAGAGCGTTTAATGCGTCAGATTCTTCAGAAGACTACAGTTCAACAGAAAGCTTGTCCGACGAAAAAGCTGACCACGAGACAACGCAAACAAAAGACAAAAAAACGCAATCGCCTGCTGAATCTGGAACGCCACGTTCTAAACAACGGATACTAGAACGTAAAAAACGTTACAGTAGTCAATTGTCGAAAGAAAGCAAACGTGCGCAAACCGCCAAAAAAATGAAAAGATTCTTAAAACGACTTAAAAAATATAATTATATGATGACCAACATTTTAGAAGAGTCGGCGATCGTCGATAAGCATCTAAAAAAGGTGTCAAGTTTGATGATCGACCAGAAGCAGTTGGTAGCTACGGATATAATTAAGGTCCATAAAACAACCAGAGCTGCTGGCACGTGCGCCTATTGCCACAAAGTTTGTGACCGATTGTCGCGCGAACATCTATTGCCTCGATCTGCCGGTGGACGCGCTATCATTCGCGTTTGTTTCCTGTGCAATTTCAAGAGACGCGACCTCGGCAATTTTGGTCCATTCCTACTCTATATTCATACATATCCAGATCACTGGGCTGCGGCATTGGCTTCTACGTCTAATGTCTCCAAAACAACATCATGGTTGCGTCGCTGGGACCTATAATTCATATAAACATCTATGACAAGTATATCTTCCGGTTTAAATCGAACATGTAGGCCTTCCACTCGTTTGAGAATAGTCTTCGAGTGTTCTTCTCGATATGTAAGTAGTCTTTGGCCACCGCTTCCATTTGAAACGGTTTGGCTCGCGGGTTGTCGCACCCCGCTTTCAATGACTGTTAGAATATCTTCTGGTTGCAAGTTATATTGTTTGATTTTTTTGCGTGCGCGATTGGTCAGGATCATTTTGTATGATAATCATTATCAATTTATACACTTTTTTTTTATCTTCTGTTCAACACATGTGCTTTCTGTTTTATGGACCTATATATGTTATTGTCCTGGCATTATGGGTAATATAATAACTTCATCGATAGCATCAGCTATCTTACCAACATTAATGAGTGTAACCGGAACGGTGATTAAAGGCGTAGGAACAATTCACGGTGGTGTCACACCATTCATAAGTAAAGTTGCGGAAGTTGGTTTATTCGCTTTATTTGGATAGTCGGTTTCAAAATTAAAATAACGACACACAAAAAAAATTCCCTGTCAAATATTTCAAAAAAACATTATATCTTAATCTTAGAAATAAATTTTTCTATTACTCTAGGAGTCATTGATTCCCATTCAAAGTACCCCATATAGTAATCAAAATTATTTTTCAATCTCCCAAGTCCATATTTGTGTGCATATTCGCTTTTAAGAGATTTTTTTTCCGACGACAATTTGTACAATTGCATGGCGCACATTAAATCGTGTTCTTGCTGCTTTTTTTTTTGTAATAGTTGTTGGTTTTCATTTTCAGTAAATTTTTTGCTTGCGGGGTACTTTTTTATCCACGCTTTGTTATAATCGATCTCACTGACAGTCGCGTCGATTTGTTGGCGAAAGCGTTCCACCATGTTTCGCGTTTCGTCTTCGTATCGTTGCATCAACGGCTTCCATATTTGTGCGATAAATTCTGGCGCTCCACGGATCGTCCTTCCTAAATTTCGCATAAAAACACACATATCTACGGATTTATTGTGACCATATGTTTTGCGCGAAGTATCGTACAAAAATCTCGGAACAGATATGACAGAAGTATCGTGACGAATGCAAGACCAATCAAAATCAATGAACTGAATTTTCTGACGAGACTCGTCGTAATACACATTTCCAGTGTGACAGTCGCGGTGTGTAAACTTTGCGTCACGCTGGATAATAATAAACGCTCGACAAACTTTGAGCAACATTTTCCGTAATCGAATCGATTTATTGTGTGTTCCCATCGTTTGAACAAACGTCGAAATCGAAGGTATTTGCAATTGTTCTGAACAAATCACCAAGTGATTTTCGGGTGTCATCCCCACAAATTCGAGCGATGGAACACATCCAGGACTTGACAATTTTAACAAATGGTGGATAACGGCTTCAATCACATATTTTAATTTAATGGCGTCGCTGTCTGTGGTTTTCAAGAATACTGTTCGACCACGGTGTTTGGCGTTGAGATAGATTGTACCGTTCGGACGTCTTTTGATGGTTGCTTGTGAAATATCAATGTGACGATTTACAGAGGTCTCTTTGGTATCAATATTAACATCGTGGGCCAATGCGGCTAAGAGAGAATGTGCCATTGCGTACAGTGACACGGTATGATTCGTATGGAAGTTTGAGATGAAATCGCGTTGACTATTGAACGTCGCGTATATTCCTGTGGGATTTTGGACCGAATATATCCTGTCGTTATATTTGAATACGGGTTGACCATTTTCAAATTTGACGATGTTGTTCTGTATGTTGTGCGTTTTAGAACCTATGGGTTCCGGAACACTTACCTTTTTGAAAAAGGCACAGATATCGAAGCCGAATGGAGTCGGTGGTGTCGTCGGTGATGTCGTCGGTGGTGTCGTCGGTGGTTCAAAGCGCTTTCGTTTTTTGGACATATTTTTTTTGTAAGGTAGGGTAATTTATAGTCTTGAATTTAGAATGGGATACACTTATACTAATTTGAAATTATTAAATTGAAAACATACTCCTAACATATTCTCAAAAATATATTTCAAGAATAATTTACACATATTTTTTTTTTAATAGTCAATCTATACATGTAGTAGACAACAGAAATGCTGGCGATAGGAGCTGCCAGCAAGAAAAGACTTGCGACCGAGGGGGCTGGTGTCGGCAGACCTAAAAAAAAATCAAAACCAAAAAGACCGAGAGGGACCGAGTTTATAAATTTTACGTGTGAACTTGACAAAGATAATTGTATTCTCGACCAAAATGAATTGTGCATTGCTCACAAAACACCTGCAGGTAAATCGAAAGTCGGGTACTTGGTCAAAGCCGTTGATGCCCAATTGAGTTGTGGCAATGACAAAAAAGTAAAATTCAAATGCGATGTCTGTTTCCATGTATTTTCAATGCGGTTGAACGATGTTACCAATGGTAAATGGTGTTACATGTGCTCCAGTAAATGGGAGCATTGCGGTGTAATGACATGCACCTTCTGTTTCGAACGTTCCATTGAATCGTACGACAGATTAACTTCAAACGGCAAAAAGAAAGCCGATTGCATTGTCAATAAAGCGGATCTTCGTTTAGCATTGCACTGTGACACAAAAGTAGATTTCGAATGCGATGTCTGTTTCCATGTTTTTTCAATTACGTTGAAACATGTTACCAAAGGTGTTTGGTGTAACATGTGCTCCTCTTATTGGGAGCATTGCGGGGTCGATACCTGTACCTTTTGTTTCGAGCGTTCCTTGGAGTCTTACAAAGGATTAACTTTAAACGACAAGAAAAAAGCCGATTGCACTGTCAATAAAGACGATCTTCGTTTAGCATTGGGCAGCCACAAAAAAGTAAAATTCAAATGCGATGTCTGTTTGCATGTATTTCCAATTACTTTGGCCAATGTTACCTGCAGTGGTCAATGGTGCCCCACATGCAAAAATAAAACCGAACTCATGGTTTTGAATTTCTTACAGGAAATGAACATTACCGTTGTCACTCAATACATTCCTGGCGGCATGAAACAAATGAAAAAAAACTACGGCAAATTTGGCAAGCTGGATTATTATCTACCCAATTCTGATTTTATTTGGGAGCTCGACGGTCGACAGCACAACATGCAAGTTACCAGATTTGGAAAGACAACACTCTTTCACCGCATGATTTTAGACAAATGGAAGGAATATTTGGTTAAAAAAGAAGGACTTAAAGTGATTCGATTTGGCCAGGGAGCCATTTGGAACAACAAGTACGATTGGAAACAAGAAATGAAAAACCTGTTGACTTTAACTTCCGATAAACTCACTAATCAACAAAAAGAAACAAAGAAACGATACAAAATGTACGCCGAGCAACATAACGATAAGAGCAAACGCAGGGGCATTCCAGAAATTGTGAAAAGGTCCCACAACAAAGCCAATACACCTTTAAGTAGAGACATTGTTTTTTTTATTTCAAAATACTTGAAATACAAATCAATCACTAAATTCGATTTGGTAATGAAACCATTCGGGAATCGCGATAATAAAAAAATTTTCAAAAAGTAAAGAATTTAGAATGGGATACACTTATTCTAATTTGAAATTATCTATTCAAATTATATTAAATATGCGAGATGAAATTATGAAATCTGAAAAGGTGTCTGACTTTCGTAAGCGTAAGGGCAAATTGTACAAAAATAAATACGGCAGAATAACATCAAACACATTTAGACACTGTTCACAGCAACAACGAGGCACAGGACGTATTTGTTCGGTCGGTCCACGCCAGGTGACCAAAAAAATTTCTCCACAAGAAATCCAAGCTTTTTTGAAGAACTGTTCTGAAGATTTTGTGATTACGGAGGTTTACCCCACGCGTTTTTGCGGAAACGGACGTTGTGGAGTTCCTTCGTCATTCTTTATAGATTTCGAACGACGTGGACACTCCACATGTTCCAAATGTGGCACCGTACAAAGATTGAAACAAAACAATATGGGAACACTTCATTTGGGAGATGATGAAAAAGCGAATAAATCGATGTGGAACGTAACGCCAGGAATGAGTGCACGCGATTGCTCGCTAATGAAAAAAGGAAAACGTCTTCAAATCGGAACACAGCGCATTAAATCACACCAGCGTCATTATTGGACCTGTCGTAAAAAAGTTGAGTTGATCGCTGACAAATTTAATTTTATGGCAATCGAATCAATAATCAAGAATGCACAACACAAATGCAAAAAATTTTACTATAGCATTCATAACGACAACAATGTCGACGATAACAATTTTAAAATGCCCCACGGTAAGACACAGTTTGCTGCGGCGTGTTTGTATGCCGCCGTACTTGAATTTGAAACATCACGAGGCTTAAAAACACCGGCAACGTTGCCTGTTATTATTGAGTCGGCCCAATGGGAGGTAGACAGAAAAAGTGACAGAAAGACACGTGATGTTACTGCAGAAGTTATAATCAAATATTTAGGACTATTGAAAAAAAGAAATCTTTTTCAAGCTACGATACCCGAAATTACAGCAAAAACATTGCGTTTCAAATCAAAGGACGCAGAATTGGAACATGCACGCCTTGCCATTTTTAACAAATGTGACCCAACAACTATTACACTTCCGTCAAAAAAATCTTGGGGGATTAAAGTGGGTGACACAAACCAAGGTGTGTTGTACATTGAAAGTGTGCGTGGCGATTCAGTTGCTTTTGAGGCTGGCTTAAAAAAAGGAGATTATTTATTTCAATTTCAGAAGAAAACGGTGAAGATGAATTATACTCCACGCGATTTTGAAAAGATGGTTATTGAGGCAAAGAATTCAGAAAAAGAGTTTATTAAAGTCGGTATCATGCGTGAAAAAAAATAGGTATTTAAATTGATATATTTTTAACGAATGCTTATTTTATTATTATGTTTATTTGTGAGTATATTTGCATATCGAGAAGAATCCTTTGACGTTGAATTTATTCCCTCGTTGTTGAGAATTTCAGATACATGTACACTGTACGCCACACCATCCGATGGTACACATATAAGATTTCACGACACTAAGAAACATTACAATACAAGTGAATACTCACCAATCGTTGCGATCAATCAAGATTGTTCATTGGTTGTTTTTGGATTTCCAGACGCAGAAAGAATTCCAGAAAATCACGAGGCAGATGGCACAGGAATTGTTAAATTATGGCGACCCATAGAAAGCAATATTGCCGAAAGAGTTGCCCCAATGAGAGATGAAATATCTTGGAAAGACACCACATATGCACATCAGGAAGATACATACACAAAAGTATATCGTTTTGGATTCTCAGTAGATGTGCAAAATTCGACTTGGGTTGCTGGCGCTCCTGGAAAACTCGATACAACGGATGTACCAACTGATTTCAAAGGTATCCCGTCAACCATTGGATATGCATTCGTTTACACAGAGAATGAGCTCCACTCGTGTCGGTCATTGTACGAAACAGGCTGCGTTCCGTATGGTACAGATTGCAGGTTGGGTTACAAAAGTTGGAAAGAATACTATGGATTTTTAAAACATGGTCCAAATTCAAATTTAGTTGACACCGAAATAAACGACTTTCAAAAAAAATGCATACCTCCACAATTACCATATTACAAAGGTGGGTATTACGGCGGTGGTCCATTGAACCCCGTTCTTGTACCCTACTTTAAATGGCAACAATTTGGTTACGATGTTGCGATAACGGGACCAGTCGAAGAATTAGGAACGTCACTGTTTGTCTCCGCTCCAGGCGATACAAACCGATTTATGGAAAATTCCATTCATTCGAAAGGGCGTAATTATGGCAGAGTCTATGCTTGGGAAACGTCTGGCGATTCACCCAAAGAAAAACCTATTAAAGATGCGGACGGTAACGTGCAGAACGTTACCGTCCATTGGTTGGAGCCATCCCTCACATCTCCTCTCGGACCGCCAAATTTGAGAACAGCTACTTATAGAGCTTATGGACGGTCAATCGCAGCATCAAAATCATTACTAGCTGTTTCGACATATCCACTGTATGAAAATACACACGAACCTTTTGTGATTATATATGATTGTATATCTGCCAAATGTGAAGAATCGTTTAACAGAGGTATTGCTATTAATGATATTCCTAGAAACGCGTTGTATTATCTGAATCCTAGTATGCTCGCCTGGTCTGATTACACGGCACCCATACGTTCAGATTATATGATCGCGCCCGACTATCAAAATGACTTTATCGGAAATGATATTGGTGTTGCTGGTTCGAATGTTATCATACCAAATCGTCGACACGTAGAACTAAGAGAAGAATCTCCAACTGCATTTAGATACGGTAAAGATTCTCGATTGCGAGAACCGCATTCATACACGCAAACTGAAGCAAAACATCAAAACGCACAATATGGTTCAAATACCCAACACTGGATACTGGGAAATCACAAAAAATTGACACACTTTTGGCCATGCAAAGTCGGATATACGGGAGGAAAACCAGAGGAGGGTTCTACTGAAAATTGCAGTCCGTGTAGTATTGCGCGAGTTTCAGACGATGGATGGTTAACCATGTGTGATTTATGTCCAGTCAATAAAACAACATACGAACCAGGACAATCCGAATGCAAAGATGTCGTACCAATTGTTTACATAGGGTTTACAAAAGAAGACGGTGAATATACTATTGGGATTATTATCGGCGTGGGTATAGCAATGTGGTTAATGTTTGTTGCTTGGGAATATGCATGTAGTACAGCTAGAAAACCGAGAAAATTTTAATCTATTCTAAATAATTATCAAAACTATTCAAAATGAATTTGTTTTTTCTCAACTACAATGTTAAGTCAATCGCATCTGATCATTGCAACAAACATTTCATTAAAATGATTTTAGAACTCACACAAATGCTCTACACGGCGTGGTGGTTCGGCCGAGACATTTTACCAATACCAATTATGGAATCGTGTCCATATGACCCATATCGACCAACTCATAAAAATCATCCAGTTTCTATTTGGGTTCGTGCATCTAAAATACACTATGAATGGACTTTGAACATTGCCTTTGCACTATGCGACGAGTATTATTCACGTTACGGTAAGATTCATAAGTGTGTGTCACATTTAGAACGTCTGCAACGTATGGGAGCACCCAAATTAATTTCGGAAGAAACGTACGCTCCACCACTTACAAAGCGTGCTACTGCAGGATTACCGAGTGATATCCCATACTTTGATTGTGCAATTAACGATGAAGTTTTCCCTCAATGCGCGGTGTATTTTAGTTGAATGCCGTAGAAACGTACCGAAAATATTATAAAACAAAAAATAATTGGGAAATGAAATGGAAAGAAATGCCAGAGTGGTATTAGATTTTAAAGTTTAATAAAATATTTTTAACAACCATTTTTAACTAAAGTTTAATAAAGTTTTTTATGCAAAGCTCGATTCTAGATTACGGGTCAGTTCACTAGCGTCTGTGAGTTCTGATTGTGTTAGTCCATTGACCATCACGTACATAGCTAATAAATCATACGCCGGTGTTAGTGAACAGTTGTACGTTTTTACCTTGGTTTTCCAAACTTCACGTCCAGATTCGTAATCTTCGAAATGGTCATCTCCTTTTTGGAGCGATGAATCGGAGTATTGTCCACCAGTCATAAACTCGACAACCAGTATCATGTCTTTCACCTTTATCATGTCCTCAGACTTAGACGCTGGTTTAGTCGTAATCGCAGTATAGAATTCGGAGGCCATTGTTTTTACATGGTCGGAATCGCGGTGCTTGTTCGCATAGACTTGGAACGCCGGAATTTCGGCAACATAGGCCATCAGTGTGGGGTAGTTAGCGTGAAAGGTAACATTGTAACAATAGGGTAAGGATGCCGGGACGCGTCCGACGAATTGTTCGTACGCCTTGTTGAGAATCTCGTTCTGAAACTCGTCGGGCAATTTTTGGATAATGTTTGATGTGAATGGCACTTGACGACTAATGGCCGTACCAATTTCAACAGTGGGTACATTTACAAGTTGCACCAATTGTGCGTCGTATTCTTGCCAATGGCCTTCCTCTGTTCGTTTGCCAAACGATTTGCACGTGTTGATAGACGGAGTATCGCGCTGTCCCATAAGGTACAACTTTTCAATCGTATTGTCCGCAAAAAAAATGTCAGACACGCCTCTCAGGGGCGCGATTTGCAGCATCTTGGTGTAGGTTTGGTTCTTTATATTGGTGAGAGAATTCAAATCGTCAATATATGTGGCCTTGGGTGCATTCGGGAAATATTTCTTGAATTTAGCATGGCGCTCCTTTGGAGTAATTTTGGCATTTAGAGCTCCCTGTGTAAACACAATGGTCAGATTTGCCGAGCACTGGCCACTATTGAACAACCAAAACAACGCTATTTCGTCATCAATTTCTTCGCCGACGTCAGTAAAGATAATAATAGACTCCGTCATGTGTTGTGAAGGGCTTGCACTAGCAGGTGCAACAAATGTGGAAAAGGTAGACTTCATTTTTAAATAGAAACTAAATCTTAATATAGTGTATTTTTACCAATTTTTGAATAGAAAAAAATGCGACTAGATTTCTCTATTTTTCTTTTAGTTGTTTCATTACCAACGATTTGTTACACAATACCATTCGAATATGTTTCTTCAGGTGATCTTCGCGTTTTCTAAATAATATCAAGATTCGACGTTTCTCGGTTAAATTATGAAGTTTATTGAAATCTTTATTTTCGTCATTTGTTTCGGAACAATATTGAATTTCATTTGACAATTTTTGTAATTTTGTCGTCAAAATATGAATTGTATCCTGAAGTTGTTTCAGTTCTGTGCGTGATTTTTGTAACGCGTTTTGGTACACGGAGTTATGAACAACGTGTTTATACAACGACGGGCTTTTTTTTAGTTGGCGAAACATTATTATTTATGTACTTCCTTTTATAATAGAGTTTTGTTCCATTTTGGTTTTTCCAAAGGTGTCATTTTACCCACACGTTGCCCACTGTCGTTGATAACGATGTTGATGTTTTTCGATTGTCAACTGCCAATGATATTCCTCAAAGTAATTATTGGAGTTACATTCTTCGAAACGCGATACGAATAACGGTTTCCAGATGACATTTGTCCGAGTTAACATCAAAAAATGTCTTAAAACTTAATATTTGTAATAAAATTTCATAGGGTACATTATTCATTTTGAACACTTAATGTTCAATTTATACTAATATCCACATAACTATACACAATATTAACATCATGAAACAACATGACCAAAAGAGCCAGTACATCTTGTATGTATTTTTTTTCTTTTTTGTAACAATTTTAAATTCGTCTGTGCAGATTGTACAAACTATATTGCCCGATATTTCCAAAAATTTAACAAGGCATTCGTTATGTACAGATGTTCCACATGAACAAGGCGAGTTCTCCAAACACGGTTCAAAGCAAATATAACATTCGGATTTAATCAATGGATCATCCATTCATTACACTATTGTAATTATCTATATATACGTAGAAAAAATATAGTCCGATTTTCAAAAAGGAAGTATAAATACATGTGATAAATAATTAATAATGAAACTATTTTATTTCATTCAACTAATATTTTTAACAACCAATGTCCTTTGTCAAATAACCGACACCAACATTGGAGATGAAATCGTTGATTGTTTGCGCGTATCCCTAAGCGGAGATTGTACAGCGTCAGTTAACGGGATTATGAAGAATTGGGACACTTCAAAGGTTACGAACATGGATAATATGTTCATCAACAATGCAAATTTCAACGTAGACATATCCAATTGGGACACTTCAAGTGTTACCAGCGTAACAGAAATGTTCAAAAAGGCAACCGAGTTCAACAGAGACATTAGAAATTGGGACTTCTCCAAGGTTACCTCACACGCAAACATGTTTACAGACGCCACCGCATGGAACGCAAAATTTCAATGCGAAGACATTGCTTTGTATGGCCTTTCGGGCTGTTACAAAAAAAACAAAAAAGAAGAACATTGCAAACACTTGAAAAGTTCTTTCAAATGCAATGTTAGAAACAAACAAGATAAAAAAGATTTCTTCAACGATATTTGTGTATGTGGAGATAACAATTACTTGCCATGCGATGCGTCGCAAGCACCAGCTAACGGAGGTAGAGGAACATGCACAAAATATCTCGTTTCAGGCGCATCATGCCAACCTGTATGTAATTCAGGTTACACTGTTAGTGGCACAAGTTCATGTGACAAAGGTGTCTTAACGGCAGCCACCTGTAGCTCCAACCCGTGTGACGCTTCCGCCGCTCCAGCGAATGGCGCTGGAGGAGACTGTACGAATTCACTGGCATCCGGTGCAACATGTCAACCCACGTGCAATTGGGATTACACTGTTAGCGGTACAACTTCGTGCTTTGCAGGGACTTTAACAACGACAGCCACGTGTGTACAAGATACATGCGGAATAGGATATGGATACACCAACAATATCAACAACTCAACATGTGCCCGATGCCAAGACTATAACGTCAATGGTGTCCCAGCAAAATATAACGCTGGAGCAGCATCCATTGGACCATGTGTTGACCAAGCCTGTCCTACGGGACAAGGAATATATTTTAACAATAGTTTGAATGTACAAGTAGCGCAAGACTGCGAAATATGTCCTAAGGGTCAATATTCAGACAGTGCTTTACAAGGTCAATGTAAAGCTTGCCATGTCACTACATTTTCTAGTGCTATAGAAACGTCCCAATGTAGCCTTAAGACAACCACGTGTCCTGCTGGTGAGTATTTTACGACAGCTGTCGATCAAACAGCAGACGCCACCTGCACAAATTGCGCTAACACACATTACAAGGTAGGCACCAATGCCCTTACCAGCTGCAGCCTTAAGACAACCACGTGTGTTGCCGGTGAGTATTTTACGGCAGCTGCCGATCAAACAGCAGACGCCACCTGCACACCTTGCCCTACCACACAATACAAGCAGGGCACAAATGCCGATACCAGCTGCAGCCTTAAGACAACCACGTGTGTTGCCGGTGAGTATTTTACGGCAGCTGCCGATCAAACAGCAGACGCCACCTGCACAAATTGCGCTAACACACATTACAAGGTAGGCACCAATGCCCTTACCAGCTGCAGCCTTAAGACAACCACGTGTCCTGCCGGTGAGTATTTTACGGCAGCTGCCGATCAAACAGCAGACGCCACCTGCACACCTTGCCCTACCACACAATACAAGCAGGGCACAAATGCCGATACCAGCTGCACCGATAACCCCTGCGACGCTTCCGCCGCTCCACAGAATGGCGCTGTAGGAGACTGTACGAATTCACTGGCATCCGGTGCAACATGTCAACCCACGTGCAATTCAGGTTACGCTGTTAATACCGCAAATGGCGGTAAAACTTCGTGCTCTGCAGGGACTTTAACGGCAGCCACGTGTAGCCCCAACCCAAGTCCACCACCACCACCAAGTCCACCACCACCACCAAGTCCACCACCACCAGCAGCAGCAGCTTATGTAATGGATGACGCATCGATAAGAACCGCAACAACAGCGTGGATCGCGGATGCAACAAATGCAGAAACTACTTATGGCAACATCGACAGTTGGAACACGGCAAACGTGACGAATATGGCTGGCATGTTTACCAACGAGATCGCGTTCAACGGAGACATCGGTAGTTGGAACACGGAAAGAGTGACGGATATGACTGGCATGTTTTCCGGGGCAACCGTTTTCAATCATGATATCAGTAGTTGGAACACGGAAAGAGTGACGAGTATGGCGGCAATGTTTTCATTAAGCACCGCTTTCAATCAGGACATCGGTAGTTGGAACACGGCAAAAGTGACGGATATGCAATATATGTTTTATGAGGCCAGCGCTTTCAATCAGGACATCAGTAGTTGGACTGGGGCCGCGGCCAGTGCCTCCCAGTATCAAATGTTTAACGGGACAACTGCGTTTCAAGCAAAATTTACTTGTACTAACGCCGTAACTGGGCCTGCAGATTCGTGTGTATTGAAGCAAAGCTACTGGTCGAATTGTCCGGTAGGTTCATGGGTATATAATAACGATTACACGACGAACGAAACGATGGTTGGTTCCGTAGGTACACCGGAGGCGTGCATCGAGTTGGTTTGGGCGTCGTGTCCGGACGCCAACATCGCCAACATGGGTTCAGACGGTGAGTGTTGGTGTCAATATCACGACGGTTCAGTCACGGAAATCGTGCTTGACGTTACCGAAATAAAATATATGGCGTGTCTCCTTGACAAGGTGTGCACACCGTCGAACAAAGCTGAACTGATTTTGGCAAGAGATGCCTGCTTGAGTGAAACGCCGGACGGTAGCTGTCCAATATTCGCAGCGGCTTCCGGTGGTGCTGGATGTAACAGCGCTGGTGGCAGTGCACATGGGGCAATCGGTAGTTGGAACACGGGCCAAGTGACGGATATGGAATTAATGTTTAGTGATAAGTCCTTATTCAACCAGGATATCTCCGGTTGGGACACGAGCCAAGTGACGAATATGTATGGCATGTTTTATCAGGCAATCGCTTTCAATCAGGACATCGGTAGTTGGAACACGGCAAAAGTGACGGATATGGAATTAATGTTTAGTGAGGCCAGCGCTTTCAATCAGGACATCAGTAGTTGGACTGGGGCCGCGGCCAGTGCCCCCCAGAGTCGAATGTTTAACGGGACAACTGCGTTTGAAGCAAAATTTACTTGTACTAACGCCGTAACTGGGCCTGCAAATTCGTGTGTATTGAAGCAAAGCTACTGGTCGAATTGTCCGGTAGGTTCATGGGTATATAATAACGATTACACGACGAACGAAACGATGCCTGGTTCCGTAGGTACACCGGAGGCGTGCATCGAGTTGGTTGGGGCGTCGTGTCCGGACGCCAACATCGCCAACATGGGTTCAAACGGTGAGTGTTGGTGTCAATATCACGACGGTTCAGTCACGGAAATCGTGCAAACAACCGAAATAACATATATGGCGTGTCTCCTTGTAAGTCCACCACCAAGTCCACCACCACCACCAAGTCCACCACCACCACCAACTCCACCACCTGCACCACCACCACCAAGTCCACCACCACCAAGACCACCAAG
>Ga0209502_10000629_pt1 | contig 36802 bp, 28 predicted proteins | sample ArcticOcean_MG_C_10_FD_187442 | JGI IMG/M metagenome (GOLD analysis project Ga0209502, IMG submission 187442) | Marine microbial communities from western Arctic Ocean - ArcticOcean_MG_CB11_90 (SPAdes) (version 2) | ecosystem: Environmental > Aquatic > Marine > Oceanic | place: Arctic Ocean... | reverse complement strand
GGTTCATGCTCTCAAGGTAAATGGTCCACTGCGACAGGTATCACCTCTGATGCACAATGCAATGGTGCATGCTCTCAAGGCAAATGGTCTGACGTCACAGGTCTTTCCTCGGATTCTCAGTGTAAAGATTGTGATTTAGGCAAATATTCTACTGAAAAAGGTAAAAAAACTGTATGTACCCAATGGTGTGACACTGGTCAAGACCAAAAGACACCAGCAGATGGATGCCGAGATTGTCGTAGTGGGAAATATAGAAAAAATTATGACCAATCAAATTGCAAAGATTGTCTGACTCCTGAATATCAGGACGAAGAGGGACAAGAAGATTGTAAACTATGTGTCGCGGGTCAAATACGAACTGTTGGTACATCCTGTACAGATTGCGTCGCTGGGCAACACCAAAACGAACCAGGAAAAGTCAGCTGTAAGAAATGTTCTGTTGGGTATATGTCTGACGTATCGGGTCGAGCACAGTGCTTACAATGTGGAAACGGTCAATACACAGATGCAAAAGGTCAACCGACTTGTAAAAAATGTCCATGGCGCGGCGCATGTCAACATTTGACAACCATACATCCAAAAACGCGCATAGGTGTCGTTGGACCTTGGTACGATAGAAATCCCTTTGTTGGGACGCGGTTGACACTAACAAATATGATTGAAAATGGTAAAACCGCTGTGCAAACAAATAAAAGGCTTTACGACAGGAACGATTTTATTACGATAGGTGACAATGACCCTTATAAAAACGTTCAATCAGAGTGTACAGACGACGCAACTACGAGAAACATAGGTGAAACTGAATGTAGGGATATACATTGGTCAACTGGTTCGCCCGTCATCAGTGACGTCGAAACGAAACGCAAACATGTTTCTTCGCGAAACATTTTTTTTGAGACGACAGAGTGTCCACTTGAAAACAAAATTTACGACGAAGAAACATGTCGACTTGGCGGTGGGACACCTGGGTACGCTATAACAGACATGAATTTCTACAATCCCTACAATCGTTTATTCTACAAATGTGAACAATTTGCTGACGACCAGATTACTGAACCTGGGCCGTATAAAAACGAACCTGGAGGAGCGCATTTCGCACAAAGTCTTGTCGACCAGTGTAACCGCGGTCGAACTGATCCAACGTCAGTTTGTAATACAGACAATGAATGGGAAAAGAATGCGTGCAATTGGGGTAAAAAACTGGCGGGGGGTACGTTGTCAACTGGTGAGACGCGCAGTTCAGTCATGCACGCATGTTACAAAGGTATCTACAAACTCAAAACAACGGGCATGTGCATCGACGACTATGAGTATGAGAATATTACGGATAAAACGGATTGCGAAAATGCAGGCAGCCTGGTGGAACCCACCGTCGTGTCTATTTGGAAACAACTAGGCGGCGACATTGATGGGGAGGCGACGCTTGATATTTCTGGGTATTCAGTCTCACTGAGTGCGGACGGCACCACAGTGGCCATTGGTGCTCCTAACAACGACGGCAACGATAACGCGCGTCAAGATGCTGGCCACCTGCGCATTTACCACTATGAGGGAGCTACCTGGAAACAACTAGGCGGCGACATTGATGGGGAGGCGTCTGGTGATAATTCTGGGTCTTCAGTCTCACTGAGTGCGGACGGCACCACTGTGGCCATTGGTGCCCCTAACAACGACATCAATCGTCGTCATTACAGTGACGATGCTGGCCACGTGCGCATTTACCACTATGATGGAGCTACCTGGACACAACTAGGCGGCGACATTGATGGGGACGTTCTCCACGGTAATGGTATTTCTGGGTATTCAGTCTCACTGAGTGCGGACGGCACCACTGTGGCCATTGGTGCCCCTAACAACGACGGGCCTCGTGAAGTTACCTCTGGGAAGTGCGAGGTGGCGGTGGTAGAGGATAAGTGCGAACAGGCAGCGGTGGCGTTGGGTTGGATTTTCACAATATCAGGTAACTTGCGAGAGGACAGAGAGGACAGACCGCCCGGTTGTAATCTCGTTGGCAGTAACCTGAAATATAATTTCAATACAAACTCACTCGGATCATGCAGCAGCAATTCCAAATGCGCCTGCTTAGAAGCCGATGATGCTGGCCACGTGCGCATTTACCACTATGAGGGAGCTACCTGGAAACAACTCGGCGGTGACATTTATGGGGAGGCGGCTGGTGATCAATCTGGGTCTTCAGTCTCGCTGAGTGCGAACGGCACCACTGTGGCCATTGGTGCCCCTAACAACGACGGCAACCCTGACCCAGTATATTTTGAACTTACCTCTGGTTTCTGTCAGGGCCAAGGCAAGGAGGTGATTACGAGTGTATCCGAGTGCGAAGCGGCAGACAAAGCGTTGCGTTGGAGCTTTGTTCCTGCTGTGATCATCAGCAGTGGTTGGCCGCCTGGTTGTATTCTCGTTAATGGTAACCTGCATTACAACACATATGATTCCACCGCTTCATGCAGCAGCAATCCCAAATGCGCCTGCAAAACTCTACCAAAGGCTGGCCACGTGCGCATTTACCGCTATGAGGGAGCTACCTGGACACAACTCGGCGGCGACATTGATGGGGAGGCGGCTGGTGATCAATCTGGGTCAGGGTTGCAGGTATATAAGACTGTCTCGCTGAGTGCGGACGGCACCACTGTGGCCATTGGTGCTCCTAACAACGACGGCAACGGTACCGATGCTGGCCACGTGCGCATTTACCACTATGAGAGAGGTACCTGGACACAACTCGGCGGCGACATTGATGGGGAGGCGGCTGGTGATTATTCTGGAGCATCAGTCTCGCTGAGTGCGGACGGCACCACTGTGGCCATTGGTGCTTATAACAACGACGGCAACGGTAACGCTTATCCCGCTGCTGGCCACGTGCGCATTTACCACTATGAGGGAGGTACCTGGACACAACTCTTTGGCGACATTGATGGGGAGGCGGCTGGTGATTATTCTGGGTCAGTCTCGCTGAGTGCGTACGGCACCACTGTGGCCATTGGTGCTTATAACAACGACGATGCTGGCCACGTGCGCATTTACGGATTGTTGGAGGGGCGAGTGGTGCTCCAGGAGTCGTTTGACGACTTTCCGCCTGGTTGTTCTACAACAAACGGTGATTTGCGATTAAATACGAATTCGCCAACCATCGCGTGTAGTGAGGATCACAAATGCCTCTGCAAGCGCAGAGGCATAGATAGTTTTACAAATCGTTCACCCGAAGTTTGTCGCAAAAAACAGTTTTATAAATCGGCAAATTACTATCGTTCCGAAAATATTTGTGACAGTGACAGCACACTAAACGCATCCGAATGTGCGGCGGCTGCTGTAGAACTGAGACTTAGTGAACTAACTACGTCAATCTATACTGAAGTTACCTCTGGGAAGTGTTCTAGTTCGATTACGAGTGTTGAAGAGTGTGAACAGGCAGCGGTGGAGTTGGGTTGGAGCGATGTTCGGGCTGACTATAATACCGGGAGTGAAGTACCACCTGGTTGTTATTTTCAAAATGGTAACTACCTGGTCTATAATAGACTCACAACCTCCACCACTTCATGCAGCGACTTTCGAAAATGCGCCTGCTTAGATACTACACCTGTACCAAATGGATGTATTATGCACGTCGATGGCCATGTCACGCATAAGGAATACAGTGATGTTAGCACGGAAGATTATTGCACATATAAGACTGGAAAAGAATGCATTTGTAAAAGTGACGGGTTAGATAGAGAAAAATGCGCAGCCGCTACAGGATTAGACTTAGCGGATCTTACTCATAAAGATGACTATGGAACATATTATAGGTCTAACACAACGTGTAACACCTCCGACAGCTTTGACAACGCACAAGAATGCAAAATTGCGGCGGAATGGTTAAAATCCAACCGACCTACCTTTCCGTTGTTGACGGATATTGACCCACAATTCCTGAAAACGGATACGATTGTTCCCAAGGACAACACAAACACCTGCTTCTTGGATGGAAATAATTTTTATTGGAAGAATAATCACTTGGACTACTGTGGTGACGGTGGTTGTGTATGTAAGCGCAATGATCTTCCAAAGGGTTGCAGTACTTATAATAGTAAAGCCTATTGGTCGGATAATTCTAACGATAATCCCAATGAAAAGTACCACAAAGTTGATATTATTCCTAATACAAATTTTATAATCGATAGTGGAAGTTATCAAATTAACGTTTGTGTTGAGAAGAACAAGGAATTCAAATTCGGAGTTGAAAGTGATGGTTTTACAAGAAAGTGTTTAGCTAAGTGAGTATATAAGAGATTCGTACCACAGATAGATTAACATGGTGTTTTTAATTTTATTCATATTAATGGGTACAGTGTTATGTCAGTCACAACTGGCTGCTATTACCTATATAGACTCAGGTACATGTAACTTGGATAGTGAGGTTAACGTTGAATTATGGGTGAATTCTGCACCAGGTGTGTGCGAACTATCGAATTTGGTCGTCAATACCGCCACGAGTTTGACTATGAACAAATTAACACTTACTACATTAAAAAGCCCCAGTTCTATATTGGAGAGGATCACAAGTGCGTCTATTTCTGCAATTGATAATAAATTGGATGTAACTGCTACTGGAGTGATAACTGAGAAACTCGATGTAACAATTGGTGATATACATTATTTGACTGCTGGCAATTTTGGGAACGAAATGTATTTAAAAACAGATGGAGATATACAGACGACAGGATTACGCATAACAAAAGAAGGTGAACAACCCTTGATTTTAACTTATGAGCTACTTAATAAGCTGATTAACTTATTAGCTAACCCTAAGCTGATTAACTTATTAGCTTAAAAAGCTGATAAAGAGTGTCACGCCTGTACTATAAAAAAATATTTTTAGAATACATGGGTAATTGTATGCGTGTATATGGGGAATTCGATGAAAAATGTTGCGGTGTTATATTTTCTACATCGTCTATAAATCCCATTTTTAATAATGTGTCGGCTATAGTCTCTGAGTTACGTATTGCCTTTTCAAATTTCTGATTAAATCCCTTCGGTCTTGTACAATTCAATTGACGAATGCATATTTCTTCGTATGAATGCAACAAAACGTTTGTAGGTATTGATTTATTATTGTACCAAATTAACGTTGGTGACAGAGCGATTGCGATGTCTTGCCAGACATCATTGTTTAGAACGATCTCCAAGTCTGAAGATGGTATTAGTATAATGTCACCAACGTTTAGTAAAATGGATGGACCCGTGGGTAATAATGATTCTTTCAAGGAATTTTCTGGTTTGGACCATAAAAATCCCATAAATAAAATAAGCAAAACGTTTACTTATACTCTGTTCATTTATAAAATGACACCTTTACTGAAATGTTGTTTTTGTTTGGAATCTGTGTCGAATCCAATCATTATGTGTGCGGAATCACACATCGGATGTTTTCATTGCGTCTGCACACATATTACTTCTGGAGCAGTCACGTGTGCAACGTGTCGTCAACCTCATGCATTTCGTTTTGACAGGTTGATCACTGAAATATCGCTAAAGGTGAAAAAACGTAAAAGGACATCTGTTCGTTGTGATGTATTTCACAAGTTGTTGTCCTTAAGACATCAGAAAAAATATCGAAATTTTACGCGGTATCTCGGTATATTTGCAATGGCGACAAAAACCGAAGAAGAAGTTGACAATATGGTCGAAGATATACACAACATTGAAAAGGCACACATATCTGTGAAACGATTGACAGAATCCGGCGTGTACGATGCACAATTATATTCCCATTTCAGTATTTAAACATGTTATGAAACATCAAATGTCCAAAGTTGTTATCGTTGGAAACTATGGTTCGGGAAAAACATCTATATTAAATCGATATGTATCTGATGAATTTCACAACCATGTTAGGGTTACAATTGGGGTTGAATTTACTCATAAAGAACACGACGAAGGTACTCAATTGATCTTGTGGGATACAGCTGGACAAGAACAATTTCAATATATGAACAATTCTTTCTACCACGGAGTGCATGCGGTTATATTTGTGTATGATGTGTCGGATATGGAGTCATTTCACGGATTAAACCAGTGGATGCGTAATTACAGGGCTTGTGGAAATATGGATAAATCGGTGGCAATTTTACTAGGTAATAAGATTGATTTGGATCGTGTTGTTCGCAAAGAGGATGCGTTAGGATGGGCTGTCAAAAATAGAATGTGCTACGAGGAGGTATCTGCGTGTACTGGCGAGGGTGTGCGCACCGCGTTTTCGAAGATTGTTCGTCAACTCAGTATGCTTCCTGAAGTACGCGAAAACAAGCTACGATTAAAAGAGAATTTGTCAAAAACCGATAGATGTTGTTATTAGTATATTTTATTTAAATATTCTCAATGCATGTATTGGCATTTCATAATTAGCACCTAACCAAATATATTCTAATGTATTTTATTTTTTTAAGACGACTATTTATATTACTTTTCAGAATCCGATAAATATGATTTCCCATGGTATATAAACGTGTTTTTTTTGTAATTAAAATGTCACGTATTCTTGTAACAGGTGGTTGTGGATTTATTGGTAATCATCTATGTCGTAAATTGTTGAACGAAGGTAATGAAGTGATTTGTTTAGATAATCTGTTTACTTCTGAGAAATCGAATATTGCGGATTTGTTGGGGCATCCTCAATTTGAATTTGTGCGTCACGATGTAACCGAACCGTTCATGTTTGAAATTGATCAAATATATAACTTGGCATGTCCCGCGTCGCCCGTTCATTACCAATATAATCCTATCAAAACGTCAAAAACGTCATTTTTGGGCACTATGAATGCGCTTGGTCTCGCAAAACGCACTTCGGCAAAAATTTTGCAAGCATCTACCTCTGAAATTTATGGGGATCCGATGGTTCTTGTTCAAACAGAATCATATTGGGGAAATGTGAATCCCATTGGTGTTCGTAGTTGTTATGATGAAGGCAAGCGTGTTGCGGAAACATTGTGTTTTGACTACAAGCGGCAACATGATGTGGATGTAAAAGTGGTCCGAATTTTTAATACCTATGGTCCAAATATGCATCCCTACGATGGTCGCGTCGTCTCGAACTTTGTCTTGCAAGCATTGGCTAATAAACCCATTACTATATATGGCGACGGTTCACAGACTCGTTCGTTTTGTTTTGTTGACGATTTGGTCGATGGTTTGGTGAAAATGATGGCATCAGACGAAGCTGGTCCTATTAATATGGGAAATCCCAATGAAATGTCAATTTCACAGCTGGCCGAGTTGATTATAGAATTGTCCGGTTCGGAGTCTGTGATTGACTTTAAGGACTTGCCAAAAGATGACCCAAAGCGTCGAAAACCGGATATTACGAAGGCGCGTGATAATATAGGGTGGGAACCGTCTGTAAATATACGCGATGGACTTTTGAAAACAATTGAATACTTCAATTCAATTAAGATTAAAAATTTTCGAAAACCAACATTGCACACGGCTCATAAAAGTTCTAATCAATCTAAAAAGTAAATCCAAATAATTAAGAAATTAACGTATTTTAATCAGTTTTATAATCATTAAATGATTACACTTGGTTTAATTGGAAATGGTTTTGTCGGTGGTGCAGCGCGTCAATTGGAATGTTCTAAAAATAAAGTAATTGTTTTTGACATTGACCCTCAAAAGTGTGTTCCATTGGGAACAACGCTGAATGATGTCGCTGTGGCTGATATTGTCTTTGTTGCTGTACCAACACCAAGTAAGAAGGATGGAACTTGTCATACAGATATTGTTGTTTCTGTAGTGAAAGAATTGAAAAAGGCTAATGAGGCAGCGAATATCGTTATTCGTTCTACTGTTCCACCAGGTACATCTAAATCGCTGGGGGTAAGTTTTATGCCCGAATTTTTAACGGAAGCGAATGCGAACAAAGATTTTTGTAATAATCCGCTTTGGATTTTGGGCGATGGTGATTCTATAAAGTTGCAACAATTACTAACGAATGCTAAGTCTGAAAACATTATTGTATCCGATAAGTTGGAACAAATGAGTTCTACGGAAGCTGAAATGGTTAAATATGTTAGAAACGCATATTTGTCGGTTAAAGTATCTTTTTTTAACGAAGTTTTCGATGCTTGTGGGGTTCGTGGATGTAATTTTGAGGCGGTTCGTATGGCTGTCGGTGCGGATCCAAGAATTGGTATGGGTCATACGCTTGTACCCGGTCCAGATGGTTTGCGTGGATTTGGTGGTCACTGTTTCCCTAAAGATGTGGCAGCATGGTGTACCTTTAATGATACAACAAATTCAATTATAGATGCTGCTCGAAAACGTAACCTGGAATTAGATCGCCCTGAAAAAGATTGGGAAAAAGATAAAGGTAGAGCTGTTGTTTAATCACAAAATAATTATTCTTAATTTTACTAATTGACGGCTGTTTTAGTTTTCACTAAATAAAATATCTGGACCATATGGGTCATTCCATTTTAATTTCCCACCCTTTGATGATAAATCTGCTGGCGATATTATTGTCCAATCTGTGTCACTGTCCAAAATCCCTAATTCTGTCAATGTATAACTTACAAATGCTGAACACCAAAATCTTTTATCTGTCCTTGGTATTAAAATGTGCAAAAACGCTGCTAACCAATGCCCAATCATGTTATCATAATGACACCCATATACTTTATCATGTATTGTCATTAATGCTTTATCATTGAATAACTCGTATGTTTGGGGATTGATTGGACTTCTTTTGTACAATTTTTGCTTACCTGATGGACAATTTATGTAATCTTCGATAGGAATAAGGGCAATACCGTATTTTATTTTGCCGTCTTCTGGATCTTTGTGTATGTGTTTTGAAGAATCCCAAATATACGTTCCTTTTTTAGTCCACGGTGGGTTTATAACAATAATACCGACGTGTGAATACGGACTTTTTGTCATGCACCGAATCCCCCAGTCGATACAGGCTAACCACCCACCATAAGGATGTTCACTGAATAGAATGATATCTCCTGTTTTAAGATCCATTGTTAAGTTAATATACGATTGATTATATTTATACGTTTATTCGTTAATGACTACACTGTTCTCGACTGTCAGAGACATCCAACTGATTGACGTGTATACATACCATGTTAACATTGATATTTGTAGTATTGTTTGAACCCCTATAATTGCCATCTTAAAGGTCACATATCCTGCAATTGCCAGTACAACGCCCGCCAATATGTTATTGAACCACATCGCGTAATAACAATCTATCCACACATTATCTAGTGGTGCATTTTGCCATGCTTGTAGAGCTAATTTCCCAAGTACTGAATCAAACGATACAATTCCGTTCTTAATGAAAAATTTTCCAATATTCGGAAATTGCCAGCGTATCCAAAACAAAGTTGTCCAGAATATTGAATATTCTTTGATGAAATCTTTTAAGGAAAGCATACCTTCGATGTAATTTGGCGAGATGTATTCGGCACAGTTTCTGTATCTTTGCCGCTGTCCTAGTGTTATTTCATAATACGAATCCTTAAAGTCTGACGTACCTGTTGTTTCATTCCATGTTGACGCATTAAATGCTGCATATCGCGCGTTCGCTTCCATTTTGTCTTGTGTCCACGCGTCGGGTGCCGAACATGTCAGACACAAATCTTCTGTTGTGTTTCCTGTGTACGCCAAATAGGGCAACATTTTATAAAAACATCCTGGTTGTAATCTTGAATCGTACCATGCAAAAATATCTTCAACAAGTGTGTATGGTACCAATGGCATACACGACAACATGTACCCATATACCATGTAGAAATAGACAAAATGTATAATAGCGCCTATGACAACTGTATTAGCTAACCATACTAATGGAATGACTGACCAGGATGTATTGGTAGCGATTACAAGGGCAATAATTAGACATATTAGAAGAGCCTCATCCATTCTGTCTAAGCGTGCTTGTTTGTCTGCTTCGCGTTCGCTGCTGCTATCTGCTGTTATGAATATGGATTCATCCAAGTTGCACGATGAAAATAACAAGTAATCATATATGTGGAATAAGCTGTATCCAAAATAGGGAACATATGTATTGTCGGTATAAGTGAAAAATTTCCTCGACGCATTTAAGAATTTGTCTACTTGTCCGAGCCACTGTGTTTTATGAGACGAATTGACTGCATATTCTGTAAAATTTGTCACCAAATAGACCCAATCGTTTTTTACGTAATATGTCCATCGTGTCGATGTAGTTGTGACGTTGGCCACTTGATTTGATTGGCCCAATTTGGTATATCTTTTTGAGAAAAAGTTTTCGTTTCCTTGTTTATTAAAGTACGCGCCTGTTTCTTTGAGTATGTCTGGGAAATATGTACGATAAAACGCGGCAATGGCGGTGCCTTGTATCATAGAACTCTCTAAAATATTGTCTAATAACGCACATTCGGTGCACCAGGTGGGTTTGGGCGAACCTCTGACTGAACATCTTTCTATACCTACTTTGATAGGTACACCGAGCCATGACGGTCTTGAATGGTGATGTGGTGATCTTAGGATAGAAGTACCCTTTTTCCAGTGTTGTTTTAAATTTGAAATGACGCGTTCCGTATGTGTAGTTGTGGATTTATTTTCATGTCCAATGGTATTCCACCACATTCTGAGATGGTTGTGTGATTCATAAGTGGTATCGATTGCTTTCCACATTTGTTGTGACATGTCTTTTACTTTCCATTCGTGACTGGCGTGTTCGAATGATGAGTGTATTTTTTGAAACGCTCTCCATGTCTTTGCAGAACTCGATGGGTTTTCTGGATTTTCATAATAAGGGTCCATTTCTTCGAGCAATGCGCTTAAAGCGCCTGAAGTCGACATTTTCGAGGCCATCGACGTCAATATAGAATTTGAGTTTTGAAATAATTTAATGTACATATCCGCGTCAATGCCATTTTCGTACAGTTTCAGACGAATTTGTGCCCAATCTGTTTGACTCTTAAAAACATGTGGTAATGTGATTCTTAAAACACGGAAAAACTCATATAAAACGATATATTTCCGTTTCCAATTGTAGAATATGTCTGTGGGAAATGTTTTGGAATCGAAAAATTCTGCGAGTTTGACGCCCATTAACTTGTATTCCAAACATTCGAACCATTTGGCTTTTTCTAATGGGCGTAATTCCGTGTATTTATAATCTGCTGCTGCCGACATAAAGTGGTCGCAAACGGACGTACCGTTCCAATCTAACGTTTCTGCTATTCTTTTGGGAATCTTATCGTCATCGGAAGATTTCAAGAAATGTTTGCCTAAGGTACCAGCTGATAATCTTCTTCCCTTTGTGGGTTCTGGGTTACATTCGAGGTCTACCCAATCTATTTGTGCTATATTAACACCTGGAACGTAGTTTATTCCATCAATGACAGTTTTAATACCACCCATAATTTCATTCAATGCTACGCAGACGCCTTTAGTTAATGCTTTGAAAAACAGACCAACTGGGCCGAAAAAATCGTAAATTGCGTTCAGTATAACGAAAGCTTGGTCTATAAGCAATTCTACTACTTTTTTTGCCAAAGAACCAGCACTTACCAAAAACAACTCTGTTGCTTTGGGGTCCCCCGCCATGGCTGAGAACATTTGCAACAACATATTGACCGCTTCAGCAACTAAATCAACCATGCCTTCTGAAAGATTATCCCGTACAGTTGTCAAAATGTCGGCTATGTTTACGAAAACGTCCCCAGAATTTGCGGACATTTGATTGAACATATCGCCTGTTACTTTGAAACCCTCAATTATGTCAAAAACATAACCATGGATCAACGTGTGGATGGCCTCTTTGAGTGCATCTTCAGTTGTTTCTCTTTCCATGTTTTCTTGTTGGAAAACGAAATCTCTCACGATGGTAACTGCGGTGTTCAATACTGTTAAGATCATACGAATTTTGCGCACATTATTGAATTGGAGTACTATATTTACATATTTCGCAAATATTTCACGCATGGGTCCTTTGATATTGGGAATGGCGCTTGCAACCATAGACGCCAGTGCACCCTGTTGTCTTTCGTAATCACACAAACGAGGAAGTGTTTGTAAATTAATATCTTCGTAATTCCCTGCCATGAATGAAACACCATCGTTTACCACTTGACGTCCAATGTTTATTGCGTTTCTTTTTGTATTACGAATATAGAGACCAGCGGAACAGAACAGGTCGTTTCTTCCCCAAATACTACATCCTGCTTCTGTCATGGAGGACACTTTGTCGTCTAAAGATGTAACGGATGCGGCGGATACATCACAAGCCCATTGTTGTATCCCATCAGTAGTCGTAATGCCACAACCCGTATTGCTATTACTGTATAATTTTTGGACGTGGTCAAGTTTTCTGTCAGCATTTGCAAAATTTCCTGTGAAACTAAGTGTCGGCGTATTTGCAATCAAGTACCCAGAAGATTTGTGTGTGCGCTGGTCGGTTACAGAAGATTTTACAGCCGAAGTAACGGGCTCAAAAATACGGTCTGAGACATCGCAAGTTGGATTAATGGGTCCGAGAGACACAATATAATCAAGGGCGTCTGCAAATGCAGCCATATTTTGAAATGTCCATTCGATGATCATCGAATTACACCAATGATTTGAGACATCTTGTGAAGTAAATCTGTCTTCAATTAAATCACCGACTTGTTGAGACGAGACAGTTACATCGAGGTCCGGGTATCGTGCAATGCATTGACACGGAGATTCTGTTGTCAATGGTTCCATATAGGAACACATACAATTGTCGAAATTATTATTTGTATCACAGACAGGTGTTCGGACATTGTCATCGTCTTTTGGTTTATATTTTTTCAGTTTACACGCTTTCCAGCGCAAATCTGCATCGTTATCAGGCAGAGGATCTTTCGGATGAAGACTTTGATACCTTGCAATTAATTGTACTTCATTCAATCCATGTCCACAATTGACTGGATAATTGAAAAAATGACCTGTTAGTATGTCTCCAAATGAAAATATGACACGAGTCAAAATTCTGGCGGTTTCTATCGCTGTCCTTGATATTGGAGGCAACGTTAACGGTAGGACAAACGACAGGTCCAGGTCAATTTCTTCAATATTTATTCCTATCTCACGTATAGGTTTTATAAACGGAAATGCGTCTCCAAACCCTGGGCCCAATACTCCATGAGAAGCATGCATTACTAAAGCATCCAACGGTGCAAAAATGTCTTGATTTAACGACGGTTGTCCACACCAAGGATTATACGGTGGTACATTTTCGTCCAAAGTTGTACCGTAATGATCATCGCATTGACACACTGCGTGGTCTTGAGTCCATATCCACCCTTGTTTATAATAGGTGTCATTACCATAATCATATGCTGTCGCTTCTTCTCGTTGTAAACATGTGAACACTTTTTTACGGGCAATCGTCGGACCTTCCCACCGCTGCAATGTCCTAAATACATCTTGGCCTTTTGTTGTAAATAGTGATTTTAACAATAATTCTGTCATAGCACCGTAAACAATAGCACCACCGTTCACAGCTATAATTGCGGCGTTGTATGTAACACATCCTGCCGTATACTCATAATTAACATATTGTTTTTGTTCGACATCACGCGCCCAATCACATGACAATGAAATTGGTGCATTGTCACTTTTAAACACAGAAGACAAATCACCCTTTCCAGTTACAATTTGATGAATGACATGTACAAACCATTGTATTACGACAGACGTTGTATAGGCAGATTTGTGAAGCAGTGCAAACGAATGTTCTAATGACCATACTTTCGGGTCTTTGGCGGTTAATTGGGAATCGAATGAAGCCATTAAATGAAGGGGACCGTTAATAAAAATGGTGACAAATAGATGTGCGGCAGATGCAAGCACTTGACCTGCAATCGTAAATATAAATTCATGTGGAAATCGATTTAGTTCAAATTTGTTGTCAAACATCTTAACAATATTTCCCATTGTATTGAAAAAAATCGAGTCCGCAGCTAATCCGCTTTCAATGACAAATCTTTCAAATTTGAACATCACTTTATAAATATTTGGATATTTACCGTGCATTGATGGAAATTCACCAAACAATGTTTTGAAAAATAATTGGAAAATACGTATTCCTGTCTGGTAAAAATTGTCGATCGCCGCCACTACATGTGGCTCTCTTACAATAAAAAACACAGTACCATACAGGTCTTCAAAACGTGTACAAGCACATGTCAACACTTCTTGTCCAACAGATATAGCTGTCATCGTGTGGTTGACAGGTATGGATATGTTAAAATCATTATAGAATATATTGTTTGTCGGAGAACTTTTACCACTCCAACCAAACCAACCTGCAAATGATTCTGTGGACGTAATCAACGCCATCATAATTTCTTCGAAAATTTTGAACATATTAATGTGACTACAAGCTGTCAACGTGATATACCAAGCTTTAAAAAACTGAACATGCATAACCGTAAACCCGTTCACGATGGGAATAAAGAGCGCGTAAAATACACGGGTAATTTGTAAAAATGGTGTTATAATGTTGTTCATCAGTGGTATTAAGAAACATTTCCAACTGTCGTCCATAATCGACAAAATTTCATAATGATAGTAGTGCATCATGAGAGTACAAATTGTGAAGAAACCAAAGGCAACAACCCACTTTAAATTTCCAAACATTGATGTTGCCATATTTATCAATATATTCCAAATACCTACCAGTGGCAAAAGAACAGTGCTTAACACATTCCCTGCAATTTGCATTACGATTTGTTGTAAATCACGTCCCAATGAATCGTCAGAGTTCTCTCCCAATTTAAACAAAGTGACAATCAAATAAGAAAAAAATAAACTAATTAAGCCTGTTAATAATATTAAGATAACATCATTCATTTATTAAAAACCTTCTTGTATTAAATACTGTATATTCTAAATCTCTCTAAAAGTTGAGATAAATATTCCGTTCCTATTTTTGCGTATTTCTTTAATACACGGTCAGTTCTTTCTTTTTTTGTTTGCATTGAATTGTGGACAATTTCGTCAGAGGATTCGTATTTTCCAGCAGTAGATACCCAATGGAATACAGTCATTTTTTCGCCTTGTTTGTGTGACCCCATGCGTGTGGCCCGTCCTACTGCTTGTGCTTCGTCCGCACAGGACCATTGTGGTTCCATTATGTGAAATGTGTCAATGCCTGTAAGTGAAATTCCGAGACGAGCTTTTGATGTTATTAAAAGCATTTTGTTTTTCGACGATGTACGATTAAACCATTGTACATCTTCTTCTGGATTCGAAAATATTTTCACGTGTATTTTACGTGCATTTAGTTTACATATTAGGTGATGCTTTGACTTGGATTTGGACCCTGCTTGTCCTAGCAAAAAATTAAAAAAACCATCCACACCATTTTCACGAAAAAAAGAATACACCACCGTTTTCCTCCCAATTTTACTTGATATTTTAGTGAATTTGGTTTGAGTGTTGCATAATTGACGACCCTTTGTCAAATATGCGTCATCTTTCTTATTTTTTATATAATTTGTAATTTCTTCGGGGGTCATTTTGGCTCCCATATATCTGTGATTCACTTTGACCATATTTTCTTGTGGTGGCACATATAAAATACGATTTTCAAGCTTGTTTTGAAGCATTCTACACAAACCCATCTCTTGCGCAGAATCGTTTAAAGGCGTCGCTGACAACAATATTTTAAAGTAAGCATGTTTACACAAATTTACTACCAATTGTTGATGAGATGTTGTATTCAAATATTGCTGACATTCATCCACAATAAACATATATCGTTCCTCGGGCACGCAAGCATCTAAAAACGAACGATTCTCTTCTTCAACAATTGGTTTAAATTGATTCTGTAACTTCTTAGATGCATATTGAATCAAAGTTCTCCACGGTAAATCTACATAAGCAGAGCGATTATTACCGCTTTTGGATGAAATTAAACGTATGACTTTGTTATAATGTGGCAAATGTTCGTCGGAAAACCACCAGTCAATATTTCGAACATCGATCCGTTCTAGATTCACATTTTCTGCGGCAACGTATTTTTGGATATTGTCCGACCACGAAGTTTCAATATTTGATTTTGTGGTGATAACAAAAACTCTTCCTGTCGGATTTGAATCCAAAAACAATCTTGCAGCGTGAATTGCACTCAATGTTTTGCCACTACCCAGTGGATAATAGACAAGAACTCCTTTGGCACTTTTTTCAGTGGACTCACGCTCTTTGAAAGCACAAGCTGGACCATATTGATATTTTGTGTTATGAAAAAGCGAACAGTCCATAATTTAGAATAGAGATGTTCCATATATACATCTCTATTCTAAATTCCAAAAATGGGTTCTGGTACATCACTGCCTATTACAACTTACCATCAAGATAGAGGTGGGACGTATATAGTAGAAGAAACGTTCGACACACGGACATACAAATGGTATAGTGTTAAGCTAGACGTGGAAGTAGTTGTTTTTATCGAAGAATGGGGGGTTCGTGCACATTTGGTCGAATTTAATAAAGGAAAAATACATTTTACAAATGAGAACAATGGTTATGTTGATATCTCAGTTAAAGACAGTTGTATTGAAATACAAGATGTTTACATTAAACACCAAGGCATGTGCAGCGAATCTACTATGAAAACTATGTTTTGTGCTATACGGTCATATGTAGAACGATTTGGAAAAACAATCCCATATGGTAGTGTCACCATCACATCTCAACGGACGAAAGCCGCTTTTCAATGTTATAGAACTGCTTTTAAAAATAATGGATATGAAACAGATTCAGATCCACCTGCTACGGACGAAATAAAACAATGGACAATACAATACATCAAATCAATTACTAAACCATTACAATTAGGATGATTCACTCTCACTACTTTGTACATTTCCTACTTTAAAATAGATTTCGTACCACTTGGTCTTGCCGATTTTATATACTGCTTGTGTTGTCCCTGGTAATTGTGCGATGGGACTTTTCGAACCAAACCGAAGACAATCTGTATTGTATTCTGTGCTTGATTTAAGCACGCTTGCTTTTTCTACGATGGCAGAAATGGGTCGTTCCAACCGTATTAATTCACGTATGTTTTCCATCGATTCGGTAGAATGTTTGGTGGATGGACGAAATTTGTAACTGCCTCGTGCCCAATCGTAAATGGAGACGCCATATTTTCCCTGTGTGATGTATGTAAAATCAAGTACACCTTGGTCTGAAAATATGTCTGTCATACAAGCAATTGCATATTTATAAAAACCGGAATGATGTGCTATTTGTAACGACAAATCTTGTGTTTTTAACATTCCAAGTTCTGGATATTGCAATAAGACTTGTTTTTGTTTATTGTTCAATCGCGAGACGTATCCGGGATTGCGCTGAGTTACGATCGGGAATACATCACCTGTCCCCTCCAAATGAAGCAGAGGTAACTTGGACTCACATAGTTGTTTTGGCCATTTATCGTAATCTACTTTGATCTTTGGTGAACATTTTTTGACAAAAGCGTGGCGTGGGTGGAGCGCCGCCCAGATGTGATTTCGATAAGCCGCCCAATATTTAATATATTTACTATGTGCAGAAGAATCGACTGCACCTTGTTCAATTGTGGGTACATACATTTGTAACACAGCGGACATCGCTTCCAATTCACCACCTAATAAGGACGGTGTCACCCATCTACGTATTTCCTTGGCTTGTTGGTACACTTCCCGTGCAAAATCTTCGCAATCACCCGTGAAAGACATGTGTCCGTCCAATGATGGTTCCCGTGGAACTTCCCAGCGTTCTGTTCCCTTTGGCGTTGGTGTCATTTGTACATCGGGTGTATAATGAATGTTTGTTCTCGGGTGCAGAGTCAATGTATCTGCAATAACGTGTAAACAGCGCAAATGTTTCGATTTCATGTTTCCAGTTAACATATCTGCTATATTTGTTTTAAATGTCTCTGGGCGCATATTGTGTCTCCGAAGTGATACTTTTAAACGTTCCCCATGCGATGCGATTGCTTTCACTTTATCGGTTTCGTCAGTGGGTATCATACAGAAAGCGCCCGATGGCAACGTGATACCCATATGATTGACATAATAGGGTGAATGTACCATTTTCAAACCATCTTTAATTGGTGGACAACCCTTACTATGAAATGGTGCGATCCATTTTAGGTTGGCTTCGGCGGCATTGAACATTTGTGGTATAATATTATTCTGCTGACATTTTAAATGCTTCAAAATAGATGGGATTTGTTTCATAGTAATTGAAACACGTCCTGTTTGTATGGGGGGTCGTGACGACGAATCCCGAATGGCCAATCGGTAGTTTTTTTCCTCACATTGTGACAAATCCATTAGTGCAGAGCCCAAATACTGAGTCACTTGATGTCCGTCGTCGTTTTTGCGTGAACAAAATAACATGACTACTAACCCCAACGTATTTTGGTCTTCCAGTAATTCAAATGTGTGGGAACCGCCTTCTTGAAAGGTGTATGACCTTGGCAAACTGTTTGATGACAAATAAATATGTGTAAAAATTTGTTCTTGAACATGACTGTATATTTCAGTAACACAAAATGCGACGCTTTTTGTTGACGTCATCATGACAAAGACGTAGGGTCTTATATACGTTTTCATTGCGACACCATAAACGCTCCCAAATAAATCGACGCCTTAGCGATAGTTGGGACATATCCATGGAACATAAAAAATCAGGCCAATAGTGTAAAATAAAATGATACATTATTTTTATCGATACTTTATATCTTAACCAGTTGATAATCCTTATTAACCAACGTTGATTGTCAGTATCATAAAAAACGATCGCGCGACTTAACAAAAAATCCAAGCCTATTGTTCTTTTTGGTGTCTGGTGACAATGAATTAATGAATTACTTGCACGTAAAGCCCATGCTTCCTTATCGTTATCATGGGCTTTACATGTAATTCTAAACATTGTAAAAGAAACTGTATCTAAAAAAGGACACACCCGTCTGTCGATAATACAATTCATTTTTTTCGTAATTATAAATTAAATAGGATCGATAATTTGGTTTGGTGATTCATTCTACTAAAAAATCAATGGCTGTTTTCAATGGTGTACCCATTTTTATTGTTTCAAAATACGCTCCGTCATTTGTATTGATTCGTTCTTTTAATAAGAATTGTGTTTTTTCGAGTTCTGATTTAATTTCATGAAAAGGTCCACTTTTATGATTTGAGTTGAAACACCATGTTTGAAGTCTGTATATTGATTCACCATACTTCTCTTCTGTCCATAACATGTCGGAAGAAAATTTATGACGCAAGCAGTCAACTATTGGTAAATAATATACAGCTTCAGAATTGTGCCATTTTGCAACCGATAATACAAAATTTTGTATAATTCTTTCCGATAATTTGAAAAGTACAGCTGGTTTGACTTGTTTTTGTAAACCAACACATAACATACATATATCTCGCAATCCGCTTAAATAATGGGAGCGTGAGATGTGCCAATCCAATTGAAGTTCGTCATGATTCAATACATGAGTTTTCCATTTCCAATTGACCAATTCTTTTTCGATTGAATCATGATAACTTTTTAACTGGTCAAAAATTTTGGCAGCTTCTTTATATGATTCTTGTTCGACCATATTTAACCCTTCTTTTACTACAATACGTGTTAACGCCAACATAGGCATTATTTTTTCAAGACGCCAGCATGAGCTATGTATTGATTGACCGTCGATCGACCAATCAAACGTTGGTTGTGTAAGTAAAGGTACTGTTTGTTTTGTTGTCATGTAATCAAACGTTTTGTTCATTAGTTCTATATATTCGGTTAAATGTTTTTTTAGATGTGTTTTGGAATCCTGTGTGTCTAGTAATTGTTGAACACACATTCTACTTCTTGTACATAATATGGGGTGATCCCACTCTTCTGGAATTATTTTTTCAAATTCAATTTGAGTTCGAATATGTATATCCATTTGCGTGGTTCAAGATCTATTAAATACTCTCAATGTGTTTAATAAACACAATTGGATCAAATACATCAATATCTTTAAAAGTAGGGAAAAAATTTGGAAACGGTTCTTCGTACAATTCCAGAATTGAGATATACAATGTTCGGAGATCAAGATATTTTTTTCTATTAAATATGCATTTATCCGTAATATAAAATTGATATTCATCGCCAACCAACGATATCATAATGTTTGCAACTGTTAAATCCCCATGGACATAATAGTCCATGTTTGACAGCATTTTAGCTACTTGCAACAAGCACGCGCGGACAAAGTGGATTTTTTTTTTTTTATCCAATGTCATAAAATGTTTTAAAAAAGAAGTTTGAACATGTTTGTATTGAATAGGTATTCCTGGTAAAAATATTGCTATTTTCGTAGGTTTTTGAAGTCTCCAGAACAAAGGAGAAAAAGGTATGTATACGATGGGAAACGCCCTAAATTGCGGTTTCGGGCACGCTAATGACAGTAAAGAAATGTCGCGTATATTTTCGATTGAATTGTTTGTTAAATAATTTAAACGTATTTTTTGATTCAAAGTCAACATTAAAATTATTTGAGATACTTTATACTGTCAAAAATAGAGTATATAGTTATAGTCTATGTGAAAAGATGAAATTTTTATGGCTGTTGATTATTTCTGTTGTTGCCAGATGTCCACGACGTCAACAAACGATGGAGTGTTTTTATAAGGTGGCTGATACAAATAATGACGGAATTGTTACTAAATCAGAATTATCAGTCGCTATTAATAAAGCATTACATTGGTACGAGAAAATTCCATTCCAAGTGTTTGGTGGTATAAATAAAATTTTAAGAGACTGTGACGCCAACCATGATAATATACTATCCGTAGAAGAATCGATGCAAATGCCATCGTGTATGGATTCCTGTTTCAAAAGAAGACATACCGTCGACCATTTTCATTGCAAATAGTTTACACATAATTGAAAACAAGTATAAATGACTTTTATTTCACATAAATGTTTTTTGTTCGCCAACAGAGTAATAAGTGTGGATTACATGCGATACAAAATTTATTTAAAAGTGCCGCCATCCAAGCAAACGACCTACATAAAGCATGTGCCAGCATACACAAAGAAACAGGAGACCGAATTACCAACCACGAATCGTATGGTGGAGATTGGTCAGTGGCCGCCGTGTTAAAAGCAATGCACACATATGGATATGAAATTAAACGAGCTGTGAGATCAGGTCCAGCGAGAGAATGGTGCGTCGAAACAATTGAAGACATGATGGCACAAACTAATTTTAGAGGATTCATCATACACCAGCCACAAAACCATCATTTTACATGTATTCGTCCCGAAGATGTGGACGGTAAGCGTCATTTATATTACGTAGATTCACAATCGGATGGACCAGTTCGAATATCACCACGGTTGGCTACTCGACGATGTTTGGCGACTGCATATGCATGGGAGCCATTTTTAGTGCAAGGTCCAGAAATGGATTTCGTGGAATCCGAACAAACCGTGATTTATGAAGGTGCTGTTGCATATAAACCAAAATTCAGACCTTCAGCGGAGTTTTTGCGGGAATGGGAAGATTTGTCAACAACCAATAAAGAATCAAAGCAAGAACAATGTTTTGAGGTTCGAGATACCAATGACGTTTCTCGTTCTGTACAGTTCGACAAATAGGACATGTAGGCAATATTTTATGATAATATTCAAGTTCTTTTTTTTTCCATTTTTCCCAACAAAATGTACATAATTGATGATTACATTGTAAAGTTGTAATTTTACGTCGGTTTCGATAACAAATAGAACATTCTATCATTTATATTTTGTATGTATCTTAAATACTTGATTCGTGATGTACATCTTTCCATATTGGTACATTTGATATGCCAAACGAACGATTCTATCATTTATATTTTGTATGTATCTTAAATACTTGATTCGTGATGTACATCTTTCCATATTGGTACATTTGATATGCCAAACGAACGACCTTTTAAAGAATCAATTTTTGAATACATGACTTCAAATGGAACGTTTTTCAAACGGAAATTTTCAAAAACTTCTAAACACAAATCCCAGTATTCTTGGTCAAATTTAATTTTCCACATTCTTGTCATCAATGGAGTCCACACAACAAACAATGTTTCATTCACTTTTTGTCCCACCATTTCTTGGTGGATTTGTGTCATGTAATAGGAGGCAGGTTTCTTCCATTTTTTCATCAAATATTTCTTCATCTCTTCAGGCGATTGTTCTGTACCATCGCTGGAAAAACGCCCAGGGCATTTGATCTCAATATTACAATGCCATTTCGGTGTTTCTTGATCGTCTTCGAGGACAATTAACGCACCATCGGGAGATACGGCATAAACATCATTAATGTTTATCTGTGGACACTCAAAAAAATGAGAATTCGGAATGGTATCCACAATAACATTCACCGCTGTATCTTCGTGTTTACTACCCCAAGCCATTCGCTTAATCGAAGTTGCATCAAACTCTTCCTTCTTATCTCCAAACCAGTCTTCTAATATTTCATCCCAATCGCTTTCTTGTTTGAAAGAAAACCACAGGGAACTTGGCTTAGAACCAGTAATGCGGCCTTTTCGCCCGTCGAGCCATTCCTGTGTACCTTGTTCGGGCATTCTTAAACCTTGACTTGCTAATGAATATATGTTACGCATTTTCATATTTAAGTTTGTATTATAAAATAGATATTGAAATATGGACCCCTCCTATTCTCTACATTCGCGGATTCCACAAAAACCGAAACTAAAAGAACGCAGACGGAAGCGAAAAATAATATCTGTGTGTAAAGTCAATTCTTATAAATATAAATGTTATACTTGTGCTGCAGATGTGTATTTTTTACCAGGACACGAATTAGTCTGCACAAAATGTTCGTCAAGGATCGTTGAAAAAGTATCACAAGAAAAAAGGATTGTATCGGCGCGCTAATAACAAGTCGGTAACCATGAATATACTTCCGCAGACAAAATCAATTGTTCTGGTCGTTGCTTATGTAACATCGACAATTCCTTAAGTATTTCAAAAGATTCAGTCACTCCTTTGGAATCTTTCAGATCAACACAAGCCATATATATATCCATGTCATTTGCATACGAACGACATTTTGGAAATTGACCAGACCCATTCAAAATAAGAAGCCAACTAGCTTCTCGATACTTGGGTGAAAGTTCTTCGAATAATGACAAATGACTACAATCTTGATTTACTACGAGCACAAATATATCTGTTTTATCATAATATTGTTCAAATTTTTGGACAAAGCGTGTAATTGCAGGTATTTCGTATATGGTAAAGGGTGAAATGTCCTTTTTTTCAACAAAAATTGTTGCACAATATGACCCACAGAATTGATGACCCAACCACTGCAACCATAGTGAACTTTTCCCAACACTACGTGAACCAATAATCGTTACATTGTACATTTAAAAAAAAGTTAGCACTAGTTTATAGTTATTGCCTATTCTTTCAAACTCAGACTTGTATTTTTAGAGTTGTTGCGCTAACCATTCGAAACCGACTCGTGCTTTCTCATTTTTGATTGCAGAACATTCAACAACATACCATGGGAGCCATGTGACATTGTTAAGTGCTAAAAGATCAATAACTTCGCCTTTAGAAGCGGCATTTGGCAAATCCTGTTTGTTTGCCAATATCAAAAAGGGTTTTTCGTTGAGTTCTTTGTGGGACATTAGGGTGTGCAATTCTTCTTTGGCTAACTCGAAACGGTCTCGATCATTAGAATCCAAGACAAAGACGACGCCGTCTGTTTGTCCAAAATAATGTGGCCATAATTTCCTTAATTTATCTTGTCCCCCAATATCCCACATTTTAATATTGAGACGTCCAATCGAGATTTCTTCCAAGTTGAAACCAATTGTAGGTATGGTATACTCGATAGCTTCTCCCAATTTCATTGCATACAACGTGGCAGTTTTTCCAGCATTGTCCAGTCCCAAAATAAGAATACCTGAATCTCTATGGAAGGATTGCCATAGAGATTCGAGTTGTGTGAAGATTAATCCCATATAAAAATCCCAATTGACAAATATATACTTTGTCTCATCGTTTGTAAAAGGTGTTTTGTCATTTCTACGCTATGAAAATACAGTATATAAGAGTCTTAATTATCATTTATTACCATGTCATACGAGGATACAACAGGAACAACTTCAGTCGGAACTGCGTCACCCAATCACGCACTCCAGCCATTTTTCGGTTCAGTCGAACCTCAATACCAAAAAATGTTGGCCGAAGATAAATTCGCCCACGAGACTTTCAATCTTCCGAAAGCTTATGAGGGAAAAAACAAGCATCTTGAAAGCGTCCTTGATTATCTTGTTACCGAAGAAGACTCTTGGTATACCAGAAGTGTCCTTCCATGGGTCTTGACAGAAGACCTTTCCGTAAAATGGGACATCTTTCGCTTTAACAAGACGTTAATGGACTTAGAGCCGCACCAAGGTGTACCCAGGTACGTGACAGCTGAGAGAGAGTCTCGTTCCGACCGTTTGGTTCGAAGAGGCCTCGCTTTTATAATCGAACACGGCTTCTACAAAACTGACCAGGGCCGTCAACATTACCTGATGAACTTGCGCCAGATCGTCGATTCCGTAAATGAGACCGCCTACCATGGAGTTATCCACGCACTGTTGTCAAGCAAAAATCATTACAAAGAGTGGGAACGCCAACACGGTTCTACCGTCACACGCCCAGGCCAGCTCTTGCGCCAGCAGCGCCGCCGTTGGGCCGTTGTCCAGAAACAAGAACGTGGACTCTATTTGTTAGATGCTGAGCTTAAGGATCAGATGAAATACGAGGGTGTCCGCCCAGACATCTGGATTCTACCCAGTAAAATGTCAATTTACGTCACTATGGTGCCGTCAGCTGAAGTTGAATTCTTCCGTAAGGGTTCAGGCGCCGCTGCCAACCTTGAGAAGGGTCCAGATAACTTGTTGACCTTCCGTGGTTCCAAGGTGTTCGAGACTCGTCCTTTCGACATTGATTTTATTGGCGAACCGCGTGACCTTTTGGTACGTCAACGTCAGATTGGTGAATATTTTGTTTTCCCAACAACAGCCGAAGTCGGTGGCGACGCGAAAAATCGCGATATGTACATTTACTCGATGGATTCAGATTCGTTCGAAAAAATGGACTACGCTATCTGCGAAGGCCAAGCCAAACTCAATGCACAAGCTGCTGGGTTGTCCGTCAGTGGCGAAGGTACAGTGCTCTTATTGCGTCCCTTTCAGACATACAACATGGCTTCGGGCGTCCTCATGAAAGGCGGCCTTGACACCGGCTTCACCGCGCATGGTCATCACGACTTCATGCTCACAGACGACGTAATCCACAAGGTCCATATTGGCCACTACACATTCTACCACAAGTCGATTGTAAAACAACCAAAGAACATTATGCTCGCAGAAGACATTTTCGCGCACTCATACGTGTCTGGAGAAGGCACAGGCGTTTTCCCTGGTGAAAATAGCTCAGAAGGCGGGAAATTCTCCGAACAACTTGCTTCGGATCATTTCACACATGATCTTATTCCCATTTTCTTGACAGCTGACGCAAAGACCAAAAAAATAAAAAAACCCGCCAATCCTTTAGATATTACGGGCCACTACAACAATCACACTCTTGATGCGAACAACAGCACTATCGCAGACGATGACGAACACTACGCCAATGCTGGCGCGTATGCGCGCGCCCTTGGATTTGACCGCCTTCAGAACTACGACAACGACGAGCGCTTCTTGTCACCAATGCGTCACCTCAACACGGTGTGCTTCCAGGGCCACCAATTGACGTATGACACCGAGAAAAAATCGTACTCCAGAGTTACTGTCAATACTGGACATTGGGGTCCTAATGTATACCCCGGATGTCGCCAAGTCAGAAACGGTGAGAACGCGTTTCTCAAAGATATGGAATACGAAAAATACAGCGTCGGTAGAGCACTCAACTAAATCTTAAATTTCAAATTAAAATAAACATAAATTATATTTAACCATAAATTCTATTTAAAGAAACTATTGTATCACAAAATGGGAATCGCCTCCTATAATGCTGAACAACTTGCAGACGAAAAATTGAAACAGTTTGGTAACAATCCATTGTATATACCAGACATCGCCAGACTTATTTCAGATGTTCCAAAACGACACAGAGAGCAAGTTGCCACGATAATAATACAAAAACACACCTATTCGGGCAAAGGAGGCACATTTGGTAGAGATGGTTCCACTAATTTCAAAAATTGACACCAAGAAGCACGTGCTTTTCTAACGGCTTGGCATCTGGTTTTCAATGGTAATGATAAGTCGTTGGCATCTTTTGTAGAAGAGATGGCTTCCCAAAATGCCACACGTTCTGGATACCAAAACCAAATGTAATCAAACGTACAATAGATTGTCCCACGTTGTGATATAAAATAAAAAGCTTCTTCACGTTTAGCTGATTTTATATCACAACCCTTAAAACGAAGATACGTATCATATGACATCTAAACAACATCTAATTTAAAAATACCACATTATATACTAAAACATTTACTTTATCCCGCACAAAAAAAGACAAGAAAACAAACGATTAGATTGAATTAATGTAATATATTGGTTGGCATTTTATTTGTTCTACAGCTAAGATGATGTGCTAAGAGTTCTTTTTGTTGTTCTATCAAAGCCTTTTGTTGTTGTAGTAACTCTTCTTGACGTTCAAGTATGGCAAAAATTGTTTCGAATCGTGGTTGAGTATGTAAGTGCGCGGCTATCAATTCTTTCACACCCGCATACTGTGTTTTACTCCGTTTCTTTTCAATATAGACTCGACATTCTGTATTTTGTCTCGACAAATTTTCAAGTTCAGACATTAAATCCCTATTCTCAAATATATCCACAATATATGCACAATATATGCACAACATATGTTGTGGATATCAAATCTAAAATCAAATCTAGAAAACGGAAGTATAAATAGGTGTTTAATTATTTCAAAAATGTTCAAAATTATTCTTGTCTTCAACATTTTACTCCCAATCGTACAATGTCAATTACAAAGTTGTGTACAGAACACAGAGTACAATAAAGTTTCATGTAGCTGTGGTACATCAAAATGCGCATCTGGACTAATATGCAATTTAGGTGATACCTCATGTAATTGTCCATCGCCATACGACCAGCCATATGACAGCACAAAACCACTGTGTTCAAAACGCGGTGTTGGTAACGTTAACATTGATGGTAAAGTAACCGTCGATTTGTGCCAATGTACGTCAGACTGTCAAATTGGTGTTATAATGGCCGAAAAAAACACATATTGTGTCGATGGACAATATTCAGAAGAAGAGTTCGCTGCAATTGACGGTAAAAGTTTCAAAGATACTATTCAAGATTACGCAGTAGGGGAAAATTGCCCAACTACCTGCAGGCCACAAAGACGACGTTTGAGAAACCTACTTTCACGTAATTTAGCTTCAGAGATCACTAGTTCGGATCTCACAAAATGTGAAAAGGATGGTTTATGTCGTGGATGTAAAGTATGCAAAGACCTACAAGAAAAGAGAACAGAAAAAGAACCATTTAAAGTGGGGACTGGTCCAGAAGTATTTAATTCAGTCGGCGAATTAAACCGTATAATCGGCGGATGTGATGTAGACATATGTACCAAAGGTGACCTTACAAAATGTACCGACTCAGCTTCCAAAGACAAGTGTGAAGGGTGCAAAATGTGTCACGACAAAGCAGATGACACAACAACCTTGACAGTCGCAGACAGAGACAGAGAATTCAAAAGAGAAATTATTGGGACTTACACTACTGCCAGTGTCCTTGACGACCTTTTTAGTCAAAGAGGGCCTCAAGAAGAATCCACAGGAGATGGTTCTTGTATGCCCGCATGTAAACCTAGTTTTTTGGACGTAAACGTAGGCGAAGACGTTTGCAAGTGGCCAAAGTGTAAGGGTTGTATGGGATGCAAACTGTACCGTGAAAATATTCCAGCTAACACGGACAACAGTGCGTTTAATACCGCGACAGGAACAGACAACGATGCTGCTGCTGCTTTTTTCAGACCAAGACCCCGTACGATTGACTCTGATAATACGAAAAATGCAAATGTACCGACAAAAGCCTACGGTGGTTGTCATCCATGGTGTCAAACAGCGTTTAACCTAGGTGATAATACGCTAATTAAAGCAAATAACCAAGGCATCACTAAAGACGAGGCAAGAGCTAAAGTTTGTGCATGGAAAAGTTGCTCAGGATGTCTTGCATGCGTAAAAGAAGCTGAACGCTTAGGCGCAACAGTAAATGAATTGAATTACAAATTCAAAAGCTATGACAGGACATTTGGAGGGTGCATGTTTAGGCCCGTTTTTGTGTAGGTCGGGTGGAAAATTTGATGGTACAAATAAATGCATATGTGATTAACTACCATCTTTTAAATAATTCATAAATCCATTTGACAATTTTTTTTACTGTATTTATACCGGTACCAATAAAAAAAATGTGGTACGTTTATTTTTTCATGACACTTTATATCATATTTACGTATAATTCTATGAAATACAACCAAAAAATCAAAATTATCTATCCCATTGACCCACCACAAAAACCCGACCTACTGCCAATCCTAAAACCCGACCCACCACAAAAACCAGACATACCACAAAAACCCGACCTACCACTCAAAGTATCTAAACCGCCACAAAAACCTGTATTAATAATGAACAACTACAGAATGTCTGATAAAATGAAATATTCAGACGTGTACTTTCCTCCATACACTCCACACAAATTAGACTTCACCTGTGGAGACATAATGTGCGATTATTTTAAAGCTATTCACAGACTTAAAAGGCCAACATCAGGGGAACAGTATAAACCAGATTTTGACGTATTGTTTAATGTAATAAAATTACACCAAAAAGACCATATAATACCTAAAGATTCAGACATTGTTATGCATCTCCGTTTAGGGGATGTAGCAAATTCAAAATGCTGGGAAGGAATAGGCTGTCATTTTGAATTTTCGAAAAAATGCTATGAACATATGCATATTCATCCACCACCCGGTCATATCGTTGTCGTTTCTTCGAATAAACATTTATCAGCCAACCACCGAGAAAGCGACGAGTACAAAAATAAAGTGGTGAATTTTTTACGAAACAAGGGTTATTCCGTAACTGATCGACATGACCATACAGAAGAAGAAGATGTCATATTTATGTTCAACGCTAAACAATTTATTCCTGGAGGAGGAGGGTTTTCAGACCTTGTTAAACAAATGGCAAAAAAAAATGGCGCCAAGATAATAGAAAATTGGAAACATCATTGTAATGACCCACCACAAAAACCCGATGTACCACTCAAAGTATCTACAGTGAGGGCAAAATTAAATCCCGACCTACCACTAAAACCCGACCTACCTAAACCACCAATCCTAAAACCCACTTCGCTACCATATTCCAAAGTCAGGAGGGCAAGTATCTCAGGGTGTGACTCAACGCAGTATGCAGTTCCAGTCGATGCCCAAGAACACGCGCAGCGCATTCATTCCGAAATGAAGGTTTTTTTTCCAAAGCGGTATCACACATACAGAGGATATTCGGGTCCGTGGATTGAAAACCACTGGATTGACACCTTTGAACCGCACCTTCGGAGCAAGCACTTTCAAGATCACTTTGGCGGCTTCGTTCCGCTGCTGATTCCCTGGACGGATATGTGGGTTATGAATCCTAGCCCTTACAGATACCCGCCAGGGTTCGTCGAAACGCTCAGGTCTCTGTTGCGGACGGACATTTTGTACGTCACGGTGTCTCAAAACGATGAAGGGTTGTCTGGCAAGTGCGAGTGGGACTACATGCCCAACATTCTGGTAATGTCTGCTGGTGGGTTTGGGCACGTTCCGATCCCGTTGATCATGGGGGAACTGAACGCCCCGCCACATCCTCCGACAAAGTCGATCGATTTTGTGTTTCTAGGCACAAAACGCAGCATTCGCGAGAAGATGTGCAAGGTGGTACGAGACTATGCAGCAAAACATGACCTCTCTACAGATTTATGCAGATTAAGGTCGAACTGGACTGAACAAATGACGCGTTCCCACGTTGGAATGGTGCCTCGAGGGTATGGACGATCTTCCTACCGATTGGCGGAGACCGTGCAACTTGGGGTGGTTCCATGGTACGTCTACGACGACGTCGAATGGCTACCGTATCGCGCGCTTTGGGAAGAGTTCGGCTATTCCTCGTCGATACAGGGTCTCGCACAGGATCTCGCAAGGTCGAACTTCGACGACGTGCGCCGAAAACAAGCCCGACTCGCACACTACCACCACAGTCATTTCACGTACAACGGCGTCATTGAACAAATTCGTCGTTTTATTACCGACCGCTCCACGAGCGATTTACAATGCCAAGACCATCCAGTGTGCCCACGCAGCCGAGAGTGTACCTGCCCTCTAACACCCCAAGCCCTAAAGCCGCCACCCGACCCGTCAATGCTAAAACCAGCTATTGGCATGGTCGCCGTTACTTCTTCAAACCTGGTCGAAATGACACATAATTGGTGGCACCATCTGAAAAAATATAAAATTCCTACGACGTTAGTCAGTTTATCGCCAAATTTATGTGAACAGTTTAATGATGTTAAGTGTGTATACGCCACACACTTAAAAACGGATCAACGACAACAAGTGGATTACGGAACTTCTGAATATAACTATAATGTGAAACATAAATTAGACGAATTTTCAAATATATTTGATAACACGAAAGATGGCGATATCATGTTGTTTTCAGACGTAGACATTATCTATTTATCTGATCCATTTCACGCGTTGCCAAGAGACAAAGGTCCGTTATGGTTTTCAGATAACAATAAAAAATGCAACAATCGAAAGGATTTGATAAACTCCGGACTTTTTTTCGTACAAAAGAACGATTATACGCGCAATATATTCGAGCAGGCAAAAACAGCATTGAAAGACGGAAAGACGTATGACGGCGGTGATCAAGGTGCGTTCCAAACAGTTTTGAAAAATTATAAATATTCCATGTTGCCGTGTGACACGTTTATTAATGGCGCAGTCTTTATGAATGAAAAATATAATATTCATCCTGTCGGTATTCACCTGAATTGGATTGCGCACAGCGATGAAAAAATAAGTTTAATGAAAAAACACGGATTGTGGACAAATCCGCCACAAAAACCTATCGTACACATATTCAACGCGAATAACGGCGTGGGTCTTGGACAAAACGTAATAAGCATTGTTCCCGTTCTATATACATTGCGCAACGAGAATTATACACATTTCAATATCCATGAGTGTGGGTTAAATCCCCCCTGGCGCAACGCGGTTCCATGTGAAATAAGACCAAAACATGTCGCATTATTTAATAACTTCAAAAGAACTCGTGGCGACTACACAAAATTGAAAGATACAAATCAAATGGAATATTTTGATGGTCAAAAAAATTGGTACGAATTTTTAACTTCACCCAGTAAACCGAATACAAAAATGATATTGATTGAAGATGCGCACAATCGTTGGAGACCACATGGATTTAACGACTGTGACGAAATAAAATACTGGTTTGATGAACCCGTTGGACATCTTTTGAAATTAGTCCAAGAACCTGCGCAGAAAATCCAAACTACCATTACATTTCACATAAGAACATTTGCGGATGAAAGAATAGGTATCGCATTTAATGAAGATTTGACACTCAACGAAACATTGGCAAAACTCGAAAGAAATTATGAAAAAGAAAACGAACAACGTATTCAACGCGTTATAGACATGCAAACACAGTTTCCGAACATGATTCAAAAGTTGGTGGACATCGCAGATTTTATATATGAAAAAACTGGAAAAATAACCCACGTAGCTGCGGATTCAGAGGTAGTACGCAAATATTTGAGAAAATATCCTTTTATCCATATTATTACGCCAGGCGTATTGGATTACAACAAACATTTTAAGACTGAACCAAACTATTCTTTGAGCGAGATTTCAGACTGGTATTTATTATCTTTAGGGAAAAAAATTGCAGTGTTTCCATCTGGTTCTACGTTTAGTGACGTAGCCCAATGTCGCGGTGGGGGAAAAACAACCTTACCCCACAAAACAGAAGACATGGATGTCATTTTCGACAACATAAAACGTCAGTTCCAAAAGAACATTGAATTACATGTTTTAGATAAAGATGCAGATTTTGGAGCGGGGTTTTATATGGAAGGTGCCGCGAAAATATATGAAATAGCCGATGCTGCGGGAATTCCTAGTACAAGTTTACATTCATGTGGTACACGAAATAAACCATGGCATGTTACCGCTATGAGATGTCCGAAAAATCATTGGCATTCTGCAAAAAGAATCAAAGAAATGTTTAAAACTTTAGGACCCTACCAAGAAATCGACGATTCAAAAGATTTTGTTCACATTGATGGTCAAAAACAAGACTGGGTTAAAGCATTACAAGATTTAAATCCTGCAAAACCAACCAAAGTTTTTTTAACAGAGCCCCATAACAAATTTATTGCTTTCAGATATCGTTATGAAAACAGAAATTGCAAAGGCAAAAAAAAATGGTTTGGAGAAAGCATATTCGAATTCCCAGCAAATATTCAAAACAATGTGTCATTTCATTTAAGGTTTTTAACCCATGAAGATTATGGGATTCAAATTTCGAAAAACTTGTCATTACACAAAGTCCATCGTAGTAATTTTTTGCACGACACAAGAATAGATGACCAAGAAATAAACATACCCGACGTTAAACAAAGCGTCGATATCATATTGCAGTATGCGGATTTGATGTTTAAAAAAACAGGAAAAGCAACATTTATAGCTACAGATTCGGACAATGTCCGAAAATATACAAGGCAATATCCGTACATTTCAATATACAACATAACGCATGATAATAGGGATGAACATGAAATACATTTTTCTAAAGCGTCTATGCGAGATTTATATACGCTGGCACAAGCAAAACATATTATCACGTTCCCATTTAAATCGCAATTTTCAGCCACTGCAGCATGTTTAGGAGATGGCAAACAGGTCGTTGTCCATACATTAGATAAGTTGAAACAGGAACTATCGAAACATATGAATGAATTGGAGAAGAGCGCCGACAACAGTGGCAAAGAATTGCATTATCCACCCATTAAGGACAAGGACGGGACGGCGGCCATCAGCCACCGACGAAAAATTGTATTCGTGCATGTTCCTAAAACGGGTGGTACAACAATTGAAAAATCAGATTTATTTGATGATGCGTTAGCTCATCATAATATCGGTGGCCATATGAAGTTGAACAATATACTTCGGCCCGAAATCGAATCCTACACGCGATTTGCAGTTGTACGCGAACCTTGTGAACGCTTTATATCAGCATTTAATTATTTGAAAGGTGGTTATGGCAATGTAGGAGACAGAGACTGGTGGAAGGAGAACGGCATTAGCGATATCGACGAATTCGTTCAAAACAAACTGAAAGTTGTCCAATATATACATTTTAAACCTCAGATTCCACAGCTACTTTTGAAGGACGGACGTTTTGGAATTGACGTCCTCCTGTTTACAGAAACAATGCCACAAGATTTATTGCGTTTACGAAATGCTTTAGGACTGAATGAAAGTAAATTATGGCCAGAGGCGCTTATGTCAACACGCAAAAATACACACTCACATATTCCCTGTAGCGAATTAAACCCGTCAACGCGGGATGCAATTCTTGCTCACTACTCTTATGATAGCTGTGTTCTGGGGTACAAAGCTGACGGGCCCATTCCTACGCAAGTATCAAAAGCAGATTACAACGAACGATTGAATAAGTGTAAAAGCTTGTAATTTTCAAATCACTTTATTTTTATCAAATAATCTATTTAAAGAGTTCATTTCTAAGTAAATGCAAACCGTTCTTGTCACTGGTTAAATGAACTCCCAAAAGCACATCAGCTTTTCCAAAGCGGCCAATTCTGTTTATAACTCAAAAAGACCTATAAATGACCTATAGGACGATGATAATCGTATACAATGAGTAAAAAAAGAATTATTGTTACGGGTGGGTGTGGATTTATTGGAAATCATCTATGCAGACGCTTAGTGAACGAAGGCCACGACGTCATCTGTTTAGACAATTACTTTACTTCACAAAAAGAAAATGTCCACGATTTAATGGGTCAACCCAATTTTGAACTCGTACGACATGATGTCACACAACCTTACATGGCAGAAATTGACCAAATATATAATTTAGCATGTCCAGCATCGCCCATTCATTATCAATATAACCCCATTAAAACCGCCAAAACTTCATTTATGGGCACCTATAATATGCTAGGTCTTGCAAAAAGAACCAACGCGACAATTCTACAGGCGTCCACCAGTGAAATTTATGGCGACCCTATGTTAGGGTTAGGGTTAGTAAAATGAATTAAATATATACAAATTTACTGTGTTCTCATTTCAAAACTTGGTCTATAAATATTTGTGCTTCTCGTTCTCTTTTTCTCGCGTACCATTGAAAAAATATGTTCCATGATATGTACAACAATACAGCAACGCCCAACATAATTACACCAAAATATATCACTTGGTCCATTGTTCAAGATCAAGACAATTAAATACTGATAATTTTTGGTTTCAATGTAGAATAGTACGTTAACGGTACCAACTTCGCACACATATTGCCATTTTCTTCTTGCCATTCCGTTTCGACATAATAGCCTGTTGGCCTAATAACTAAATTATTTATTTTGCAATGTCCGTGTGATTCGGAACCGTCTGAACGTGGAATAACAACTTGTGTGCTTTTTTGCCATGGAACGCGTAAGAACACGCATCCATAGTCTCTACAGTGTGCAATCATGGAATGCACTGCCGAAACGCTACAAAACCAGGTAGGGCAATGTGTTATATAACTCGTACGACCCAACTCGTCGTAACGCAGCCACTTTACTTTTGGGTTTGGTTTCTCACATATTGAGCACCATTCGGTGCGAAGGAACGTACTCCGACCATAACACTCTTTTTCGTACTTTTTTGTGTCTACTATACATTTTGCCGCACGATTGAGCAGTCTTGCGATTTTCCATTGTGCAAATTCGTTTGAATAGTCGAGTAAAATATTAATAGCAATATGTATTTCCATATTTTTATTTTTTAAATAGGTTTATAGGTTATATTTAATTACATTGGATTCCAGTTTTAAATGGAAGTGGAATTTGTTATATTTGAAGGTGTCACTTCATCTTCCATTGAAAATCCTACGAGCGACAAAGCCATGACGGCCATTCCAGCGATAATGCTGGTGGTTGTTAGTTCGTCTTTTGGATCATATCTATGTGCTGTGGGTATGAGTTCACGCAAACAAACGTACGTCATCATGCCTGCAACAAGTCCAAAAACAATACCAAACGTAAGAGGACTGTCGTCAATGACCATATAAGCTAACAACGCGCCAATTGGTTCTGATGCGCCTGATAGTAATGCCCATAAAAATGGTTTGCAACGTTTATCGGAGGCGTAAAATAATGGGATGGAAACGCACATACCTTCTGGTATATTATGTATACCTATGGCGAATGCCATGACAATGCCAAAACTGGGATCGCGAAGTGTTGCGACAAATGTGGCGATACCCTCTGGAAAGTTGTGAATGGCAATGGCAAGAGCTGTCATAAATCCCATCTTTGATAACTTGTCCTCGTTTTTACGAAGCCTTTCGACTAATTTCTCAAGAAGGTACATGAGTACCAACCCTGAAAAGAATGTTATGGTTGCGACAGCGTAGCTGGCTCCCGAAAGACCAGCTTCAACAAAGCCTTCAAGTGATTTTTGAAAAATTTCGATGAAAGTAACGTATAACATTACCCCAGCTGAAAAACCTAGTGCACCTGCAAGTATCCGTTCGTTAGATTTTGTCACACATTTGCAAAACACCAAAGAGGCGCCGATACCGGTACATGCACCAGCCAAAGTAACTAATGTAAACGCAAGTGCTAACATCCAAACTTATTCTAAATATAACGTTACAATCGAAAATACACATAACAATACACATATATGATTATTATATGTGTATCGTCTGCTTTATTTTCGATCCAGTCGGTGCACCACACGTCACGTCGGAATACAAACTTTCCACGATATGGCGACAAACGGATGTTTTACCCGTACCCGCACCGCCTTGTAAGACAAAGAGGGGATTTTCACAAGCTTGTCGAACCGCGTCTCGCTGTGCATCGTCCAATTGCACAGCGATTGTTGGCATTTTATAACGCGGTTGTTCACGGTGTCGAACCTTTTCAAATTCTTTCGCGATAAATTCTTCAATATCATTGAATTTGACCAAGGTCACGAAATTATCGTATTGTACAATGGGCCACGTAGGGTCAATCAGGCCATCACGTACGTTATCAAGCGAATTTGAGAAATAAAGAATATTTATTTACGTGACGTCTTGTTTAACTTGGCTCTCAATGGGGGGTCGAAAAAGGTTTTAATGTGTGATTTAGAATAATAGGTCAAAAGTTTTTTCCAAGCCGTTTGGTATAACCGAAATAACTTATCAGTCCAAATTTCGATGTTATCATTTTCAATAGCAACACATACATCCGAAGATATTGTTCTTACACGCCGAGCTTGGCGAATAGTTTCAACAATTTCTATACGATCCGTTAAACCAATCGGTGCACCATTATGAAAGACAATATATTTACCATTTGGTGAAAAAAAAGGCTTTACAATCTGCTCCAATTTTAGCGTATCA
>Ga0209502_10000626_pt1 | contig 36855 bp, 39 predicted proteins | sample ArcticOcean_MG_C_10_FD_187442 | JGI IMG/M metagenome (GOLD analysis project Ga0209502, IMG submission 187442) | Marine microbial communities from western Arctic Ocean - ArcticOcean_MG_CB11_90 (SPAdes) (version 2) | ecosystem: Environmental > Aquatic > Marine > Oceanic | place: Arctic Ocean... | reverse complement strand
TGCCGATGTGTTGCGTCTCTGGGTTGCCTCTGCAGACTTTAGCGCAGAGATGACCGTGTCTGACGAAATTCTGAATCGTGCGGCGGATTCGTACCGTCGAGTGCGCAATACTGCACGGTATTTCCTCTCCAACATTGATGGGTTCGAGCCTCAGCAGCACGCGGTCGCTCATGATGATTTACTGGCGCTGGATCGTTGGGCTGTCGACTGCGCCGCACAGTTGCAGGATGAAATTATTGAGTGCTATACGCAGTACCAATTTCACCTGGTGTACCAAAAGCTACACAATTTCTGCGTGCGAGATATGGGTGGGTTCTATCTGGATATTATCAAAGACCGCATCTATACCTGCGCTGAAGACAGCTTACCGCGTCGCTCGGCCCAAACGGCGCTGTATCATATTGCCGAGGCTTTTGTGCGCTGGATTGCGCCAATTTTAAGTTTTACCGCCCATGAGATATGGGACTTTATCCCCGGCGATCGAAGCGACTCCGTGTTCATTGCTGAATGGTACCCACTACAGCGACTGGCTGCCGATGAGACCATTACTCAGAAAGATTGGGCGGCTATATTGCAGGCCAAAGAAGCAATTAATAAGGTGATTGAAGAGCAGCGCAGTCAGGGCGTGATCAAAGGGTCCCTGGGGGCTGATATCGAGGTGTCGGCAGGTAGAGAGTTGCATGCATCATTGGCCAAGCTTGGCGACGAATTGCGCTTTGTGACCATCACCTCGAAAGCGATTTTAATACCATTGCCCAGTTCCGATGCGGCTGAAAACGCTTTGCTGGACGGATTGCAGGTGGTGGTGAGGCACTCAGCGGCAAGTAAATGCGTGCGCTGTTGGCACTTCATTGATGACGTGGGCAGTCATGAGCAACATCCAGAAGTCTGCGGCCGCTGCGTTAGCAATATTAGCGGTGAGGGAGAAGGTCGCGCCTATGCCTAGGGTCCTAGTGTGGTATGCAATAGCTCTGATAGTGCTGATCGCCGACCAGCTGACCAAAGCTTGGATTGTGGGGGCTTTTGGTTATGGCGAATCAACGTTTATTACGGCGTTTTTTAATTTGGTTCGCGCCCATAATTATGGCGCCGCCTTTAGCTTTTTAAGCGATGCTGGTGGTTGGCAACGGTATGGTTTGAGTATCTTGTCGGCAGCGGTTAGCGCCGCTATCGCTGTCTGGCTTGCCCGGCAACCTTTGGATCGCTGGATGGAGAGTGCGGCTTTGGCGCTTATTTTAGGCGGAGCGTTGGGCAATCTTTACGACCGAGTGGCACTGGGCTACGTGGTAGATTTCTTAGATTTCCATTGGTCTGGACGTCATTTTCCGGCATTTAATGTTGCTGATGCAGCCATTTCGGTGGGTGCTGTCCTGTTACTTATAGATGCGTTTTTGCACAGAGATGGCGAGGGCCAATAGCTATGGCATTACTAATAGACAGCGGTACCAGGGTGACCATGCATTTTTCATTGGCCCTTGACAATGGGCATGTTGTCGATTCCAACTTTGATGGTGCGCCGGCTACGTTTATGGTCGGCGATGGTAATCTACTGCCGGGATTTGAGACCCAGTTGATGGGTTTGAGCGATGGTGATGAGCGTGAATTTTTGATTCCACCAGAGAGTGCCTTTGGTCAGCACAATCCGCAGAATGTTCAGGATGTTGATCGCAGTAATTTTTCAGCCGACGAGGTTGAGTTGGGCACCGTATTTTCTTTTCAAAATGGTGAGGGCGAATTACCTGGCGTTGTTATCGAGGTAGGTAAAAAAGATGTGAGGGTTGATTTTAATCACCCTTTGGCCGGCCAGACTATCAGTTTTAAAGTCAAAATAATGACTGTGGCACCGCAGAGCGTTCACTAATGAACGGGAGATTTTAATGGAGATCAAGCTCGCCAATCCAAGAGGCTTTTGCGCCGGTGTTGATCGGGCAATTGATATTGTCGATCGCGCCCTAGACCTTTTTGGTGCGCCCATCTATGTGCGCCATGAGGTGGTGCACAATAAATTTGTCGTCGATGATTTACGCTCCCGTGGTGCGGTGTTTGTCGAAGAGTTGGACGAGATTCCCGATGATGTCACAGTGGTCTTTAGCGCCCACGGGGTATCCCAAGCGGTTCAGGCGGAAGCAAAACGCCGTCAGTTAAATGTGTTTGATGCTACCTGCCCATTGGTTACCAAAGTGCATATGGAAGTGTCTAAGTACAGCGGCGATGGCATGGAGTGCGTTTTGATTGGGCATGCAGGCCACCCAGAAGTTGAAGGTACTATGGGGCAGTACCAGCAGGGCAGCTCTGGTGGGGCTATCTATCTGGTTGAGAATGAACAGGATGCCCTTGCTCTTGAGGTAAACGATCCGGCAAAGCTTGCCTATGTGACTCAGACGACCTTATCTATGGATGATACCGCGCTTGTTATCGACGCGCTGCGGCAGAAGTTTCCCTTGATCCATGGGCCGAGAAAAGATGATATTTGCTATGCCACACAAAACCGTCAGGATGCGGTTAAGCAGCTGGCCCTAGAATCTGATCTAGTGTTGGTCGTGGGGTCGGTGGCCAGTTCTAATTCCAATCGTCTGCGCGAACTAGCCGAGCGCTGTGGATGTCGTGCCTACCTGATTGATGGGCCTCAGGACATCGATGCCGATTGGTTGCAGGGCACTGCCTCTATTGGACTGACTGCGGGGGCTTCGGCACCGGAGGTGCTAGTGCAGGCTGTGATTAGCCGGTTGATCGAGTTGGGTGCTAGGCCGCCTCAGGAACTGGACGGCGTGAGGGAAGATATTCACTTCTCCCTCCCCAAGGCCCTTCGCGCTTAACGTGGCAGTGCTACTAGCTGTTGTCAGCAATATGCTTAAATAACAGCTCGGTTGACGAATCAAAGCCCGATTTTGTCGCCTGCTGATCGAGTAGTTCATTGGCCATCTTCTTGCCGAGCTCAACGCCCCATTGATCAAAGGAATTGATATTCCAAATACTGCCCTGTACGAACACCTTGTGCTCATATAGGGCGATCAGTGCGCCGAGATTTTTGGCTGATAGCTCGTTTAATAACAAGGTATTGGAAGGCTTGTTGCCAGCATAATAGCGATGCTGTTGGCCCTCGGGCGCCGCCTGTCCGGTCATGAATGCTGCAGACTGAGCAAGCATATTACCCAGCAGTACCCGATGATGCTCAGGATTACTCAAGCCATCCTTAGTGGCTGCAATAAAGTCGATGGGCACCTGCCTTGTCCCCTGATGCAGTAGCTGAAAAAAAGCATGCTGGCCATTAGTGCCGGACTGGCCCCAGAGAATGGGGCCGGTGTGGTAGTCAACTGGCTGACCATTCATTGTGGTAGATTTACCATTACTTTCCATATCTAACTGCTGCAGATAGGCAGGGAGAAGAAGTAAGCGCTCACAGTATGGAATAACGGCAATAGTTTCAGTATCTAAAAAGTTGCTGTACCAGATACCCACTAGGGCCAGAATAATAGGCATATTTTGTGCCATTGGAGCCTGTTTAAAGTGGAGGTCCATCTCGCGAGCGCCGCTGAGCAGATTGCTGAACTGCTCAAAACCGATGCTGATCGCAATGGACAAGCCAATGCTCGACCAGAGTGAATAACGCCCTCCCACCCATTCTGCAAATTCCAGTATCTGATCTGCGGGGAGGCCATAGGCCAGAGCATTGGCTGTATTGGCGGTTAAACCAATAAAATGGCGGCTAGTCTGGGCATCTTTCAACCCCAGAGTTTTCTCGAACCAATGAATGGCGGTTTTCGCATTAAGCAAGGTTTCCTGAGTGGTGAAGGTTTTGCTTGCCAACGTCACGAGCGTTGTTTCTGGGTTGAGCTTTTTCAAGGTACTAAGAATTTCAGCGCCATCGACATTGGCAACAAAATGCACCTGAATATGCGGATGGGAAAATTCCTCTAAGGCACTGCAGGCCAACTTAGGACCAAGATCAGAACCGCCAATGCCTATATTGACCACGTCGGTAATAGCTTTACCTGTGCTTCCCAACCAGTCGCCACAGCGGATTCTGTCGCTGACGTTTTTAACGGCCTGAAGTTGCTGTTTAACCAGTGCAGTCCGCTGTCGCTCATCGTCGGTATTGGCGTCTTCGGGCTCGGCGCGAAGGGCGGTATGCAGAACAGCACGATTTTCGGTGGTATTAATGGCTTGACCCGCAAACATGGCTGCGCGATGAGATATAAGAGGTGACTGTTCCGCCAGATTTAACAGCGCCTGCCATGTCTGGTTGCCAATTAGATTTTTGGAGTAATCGAGAAATAGACCGCCAGCATTCAATGAAAAGGTGCTGGCTCTTGTTAAATCTCCATCAAACAGCTCAACAATAGAGCATTGGTGGGCTCGTTCAGCCTCTGATTCTAGTTGCCTCCAAGCATCTGTCTTGCGTGGCGAGTAGTCTTTATCAATCATTGGACAGTTTTCTCCTATTATTTCACTTTAACTCGAAAGGATACGGGGTATAGGGGTAAAATCAACCCGCAGACGCAGAGCGATTTAAATTGATTTAATTGTAATAAAATTACATTATTATCCGTCATATACGATTAATAATGGCTAAAATCCGTAATTTAGTTACAATATACCCCTATTCAGTTCGGAGTCACAATGAACCAGATTAATAAGCAAGTAGCCGCTGTTACCCAGCGCATTATAGAGCGCAGCGTTAGTCTGCGTGCTGATTATATGCGCCAAATTGCCGATGATTACAGTAATCGCCCCGAGCGAGGCAAACTCAGCTGCGGTAATCTCGCCCATGGTTTTGCTGCCTGCGGTGATGGAGATAAAAACAGTCTGCGATTAATGGAAGCCGGCAATATGGCTATTATTACTGCCTACAACGACATGCTTTCAGCCCACCAGCCCTATGCGGTTTATCCCGATAAGCTAAAACAGGCCATGCGCGACATAGGTTGTACTGCCCAGGTTGCCGGTGGTGTACCTGCCATGTGTGATGGGGTAACTCAGGGTCAGGACGGTATGGAGCTAAGTCTTCTCAGTCGTGATTTAATTGCCCAGTGCACGGCCATGTCGTTATCACATCAGATGTTCGATGGTGTCTTGGCGCTTGGCATCTGCGACAAAATTGTACCCGGACTGTTAATGGGTGTGCTGACCTTTGGTTATCTACCCGCCATGTTTATTCCCGCTGGGCCTATGGAGACAGGGCTGCCCAATAAAGAAAAGATACGAATTCGGCAATTGTTTGCCGAGGGTAAACTAGGCCGCGATGAACTGCTGCGGGCCGAATCAGATTCATACCACAGTGCTGGCACCTGCACGTTTTACGGCACGGCCAATAGTAATCAGGTGGTGCTCGAGGCTATGGGTCTGCAGTTGCCGGGCAGCTCCTTTGTCAACCCTGAGAACCCGATGCGCGACAAGCTTACTACCGAAGCGGCTTATCAGTTGGCGCGCATCACCGCCCTGGGCAACGATTATCGTCCCGTTGGTGAGATTATTGATGAGCGCGCTATTGTCAATGGCACGGTGGCGTTACTCGCCTCCGGTGGTTCGACAAACCACAGCATGCATCTAGTCGCTATTGCGCGTGCTGCCGGTATTATCCTTAATTGGGATGACATCTCGGATCTTTCCGCTGCAGTGCCCTTGTTAGCCAGGGTCTACCCCAATGGTGAGGCTGATGTGAATCATTTTCACGCGGCCGGCGGCACTAGCTGTTTGTTTCGTCAGTTGCTTAGGGGCGGTTTCATGCACGGAGATGCGAGAACCAGCTGGGGCAAAAGCTTTGCAGATTTCACTCAGGAATCCTTTTTAGACGACGATCAGGTGGTTTGGCGTGAGTCGCCAGAAGTCCCTCTGGATTTGAATGTTCTGACCACGGTAGATCAACCCTTTTCTAGTGAAGGCGGCCTTCGGCTGCTCAAAGGGAACCTTGGGCGAGGTGTCATTAAAGTCTCCGCCGTCGCGCCAGAACACCAGATTGTAGAGGCTCCGGCCATTGTTATCGACGGACAGGACCAGCTACAGCCGCTATTCGAAGCTGGCGCATTGGATCGCGACTGTGTCGTGGTGGTGCGCTATCAGGGCCCCCAAGCCCTTGGTATGCCTGAGTTACACAAGCTCACGCCCTTTTTAGGCACATTGCAGGACAGGGGGTTCAAAGTCGCATTAGTCACCGACGGCCGGATGTCTGGTGCCTCAGGTAAGGTGCCTGCGGCGATTCATCTGGTGCCCGAAGCGGCGTGCGGTGGATTACTTGCGAAGATTCAAGACGGTGATGTTATCAGGGTCAATGCTGTCACCGGCGAGTTGAAGTTTATGGGTGATTGGGCCGAAATTAACGCCCGTGAGGCCGCAGTGCAGCCTCGCGATGGTGAGCGTGGTTGCGGTCGAGAATTATTTGCCGTCAATCGCAAAAATATAAGCAATGCCGAGCGGGGTGCTTCGTACCTGTTTGGGGAGGCCTGAACTATGAAGGCAAACTGGCATCTAGTCGCCGATATTGGAGGCACTAATGCGCGCTTCTCTGCCGTGCTTCAAGGTCAGCTGGAAAGCGCCTATGAGTTTCATTACTCCGTTGAAGAGTATCCAGAATTTACTGAGCTAATCGGTAAGTTATTGATCGAAATTGCCCAGGCTACGGGATGGAATAATCCGCCGTTGAATGCGTGCTTTGCCGTCGCCTGTCCGGCCGATACTGACCTCATCACATTCACTAATAGCCATTGGACCTTTACGAAAGGTGCGCTCAAGGATGCCCTAGACTGTCAGAACTTAACGGTTATTAATGACTTTGAGGCTGTCGCTCACGGCATAACAGAGTTGACCGAGGGCGATTTGGTGCAGGTCGGAGGGCAGGCATCTGTTGAGAATAAGGCTATTGGCATTCTTGGCGCTGGGACCGGTCTGGGCGTTGCTGGATTACTGCCTCATGCTCGGGGCTATCACGTCATTGATACCGAGGGTGGGCATGCCGATTATGCGCCAATCGATGAGATTCAAAGTGCGGTAGTCAACTGTCTGCGCGAGCGTTATGGCAGGGTATCTCTAGAACGCCTACTTTCAGGTAAGGGCCTGCTAAATATTTATACGGCGTTGTGCACTATTGGGGGTTTTGATGCAGTTTACACGACACCGGCGGAAGTGGTTGCCGGGGCCTTGGATTCAGCGGATGCAACAGGGCTGCAGACATTGAATATGTTTTGTGAAGGCATGGGCGCAGCGGCGGGTAATTTGGCTCTGACATTTGGTGCCCGGGGCGGCATCTACATCGCTGGCGGCGTTATTCCAAGGTTTCAAGAATTTTTTATCAACAGTGCTTTTCGTAGCAAGTTTGAAGACAAAGGACGTTTTGTCAGCTACTTACAGCCCATTCCAGTCTATTTAGTTATCCGCAGCAACCTGGGACTCCTAGGTGCGGCAAAGATGCTACAACATAATTAAAGGAGTAATAGGTGCGCAATTTATTGGCTGGTAATCCAGTGATTCCGGTGATAACCCTAGACCGAGTGGAGGATGCCGTGCCCTTGGCCGAGGCCTTGGTTGCCGGCGGTTTAAAGGTGTTGGAGGTGACGCTTCGAACCGAGGCAGCGGTTGAAGGTATCAAGCAAATTATTAAGTATGTCCCCCAAGCGATTGTTGGCACAGGTACGGTCTGTACTGGGCAGCAAATAACGCTGTCTGAAGATATCGGGTGCCAGTTTATGATCTCCCCTGGTGCTACCGACAAGTTATTGCAGGCCGCACAACAATCATCGGTGCCGTTTCTCCCTGGAGTCTCATCGGTTAGTGAATTGATGCGCGGCTTGGAGTACGGTTATCGTGACTTTAAGTTTTTCCCGGCTGAGGCCGCAGGAGGGGTACCTGTGATAAAGGCGATGGCGGGTCCCTTTGGTGATGTTAAGTTCTGTCCCACTGGTGGGATTGGGTTGCATAATGTCCGTGACTATTTATCTCTGCCAAATGTACTCTGTGTTGGAGGTTCTTGGATCGCGCTACCGAAACTGGTTCAGGCTAAAAATTGGGCTGAGATAGAACGGTTAGCACGCGAAGCAGCGGCCTGTGCAAACTGACAGTGGAACACTGCATTGATATAAATATCGAGGTTTGAAATGAATAGTAATATTGATCTGGTAATATTCGGCGCCCGTGGTGATCTGTCTAAGCGTAAGTTATTTCCGGCACTCTTTGAATTGGATAGGGCCGGACTTTTGACCGCTAGTGTGCGTATAGCCGCAGTGGCCCGTGAGGACATCAATAGCGTCGGCTTTATTGAGCAGATGCACGACAGTCTTAAAGAGGCCTCTAAGGATGGTCAGTGGGACGAGTCTGTATGGCTGCGGTTCAGTCGTCGTCTGCACTATATCAAAGTCGACTTTGCACAAAAGAAAGAGTTTACTGCGCTTAAAAGTTGGGTAATGGATAAACGCACCGTTATTTATTATCTGGCCACGCCACCTAGCCTCTATGGGTCCATATGCAAGCACCTTCACGATTCAGGGAGTGTCAGCGGGACATCACGCATTGTGCTTGAAAAGCCTATCGGACATGATTTTACCAGTTCACAGGCGGTCAATGACGCGGTCGCTCAATATTTCACTGAGCGTAATATTTACCGTATTGATCATTATCTGGGCAAAGAAACCGTGCAAAATTTATTGGCACTGCGCTTTGCCAATCGCATGATTAATTCCCAGTGGGACAATAGCTGTATTGATCATGTGCAGATTACTGTGGCCGAGACTGTGGGTATTGAAGGGCGATGGTCCTACTATGACAAGGTCGGGCAGTTGCGTGACATGGTCCAAAACCATTTACTGCAACTGCTGTGTATGGTCGCGATGGAGCCGCCCAACGCATTGCGAGCCGACGAAATTAGAGCTGAAAAAGTCAAATTGCTCCGAGCACTCAGGCCTATCACATCGGCCAACGTTACAGATGTTGCGGTCCGCGGCCAGTATGCTGCCGGCTGGATTGCCGGCACGCCCGTGGTTGGCTACATGGAAGAGGAGGGCAGTGATAGTGAAAGCAGTAACAATGAAACCTATGTTGCGCTCAAAGTTATGATCAATAATTGGCGCTGGGCGGGGGTGCCTTTCTATCTGCGCACGGGTAAGCGATTACCCGAAAAGGTGACTCAGGTGGTGATTACTTACAAAGATAACCCGCACTCATTATTTCCAGAGACTGATGGCGAGGCGAATAATCGGCTAGTGATAAATCTGCAGCCCAATGAAGGCATTCAGTTAGAGATGGTATCTAAAAAACAAAGCCTAAAAGAGCGTCTAGGGATTGAAAAGCGCACATTAAATCTAGATTTCTTTGATTCATCTGGCGACTCTAGAATACCTGATGCCTACGAGAGGCTATTTTTAGAAGTGATTAAAGGGGACCAGTGGCTGTTCGTCAGTCGTGATGAGATTGAGGCCTCGTGGGATTGGTGCGATACGCTACTGTCGGCTTGGAACGATCAACAAATCGGCACTAAATCTTATAGTGCGGGATCCTTGGGTCCGTCGAAGGCGGATATTCTTATCGAAAAGGACGGTCGTAGCTGGTACGAGGGTTAACTATGGAATTAATAGAGTTTGAAAACACCTCTGCACTGGATAGAGCCCTGTCAGAAAAGGTGGCAGATTTTTTAGTAGCAGAGATTGCCTCCTCAGGGTCAGCATCCTTGGTCGTGTCAGGGGGTCGCACGCCCGTAGGTTTTTTTCATCTTCTCTCGCAGCAGTGTTTAGACTGGCGTCATGTAAGTATTACTTTGGCGGACGAGCGATGGGTGAATGCGGACCATGATGACAGTAACGAAAAGTTGGTCCGTGAAAACCTGTTAATTAATGAGGCTCGCCAGGCGCAGTTCATTGGCTTGAAAAATCTCGCTAAAACAGCGGCTCAGGGTGAGCCCGAAGCGGAGCAGTCGCTGCTGTCTGTGGGGCGCTTTACGGTGGTCATTTTAGGTATGGGTGACGATGGCCATACCGCCTCGTTATTTCCAGGCGCTGCCACATTGGCGTTAGGTTTAGACAGCGATTCTGGTCGCACCTGTATCTCAGTCACGCCAACCGCAGCCGCTCATGAGCGTATGAGCCTGACCTTGCCAAGGCTATTGGATAGTGAGCAGATTATTCTTCACCTAAGTGGCGCCGGTAAGCTGTCGGTGTTTGAACAGGCTCGGGCCGGTGACGATGTTGAGACACTGCCTGTTCGCGCCATTATTAATCAGCGACAGACGCCCTTATCAATTTACTGGGCCAGATAGCGTTAGGTCCCAGGACGGCTGAATGCTCCCTAAGTTGGCCATCCATGGCCAGGGAAGAGTCGGTTTTCCAGTTAGCGAATAACGTCGCCAACTCGAACAATTTTTAGCGTGTTAGTGCCGCCATGGACATTAACAAAGTCACCTTTGGTGATGATAACCAGATCGCCGTCAACCACCTCGGCATGTTCTCGAAGTTTTTCTACTGCGCAGTGATTGATCGTAGACGGGTCCAGATTGGATGTATCAAAAGGCACGGGTATGACGCCTTTATACAGAGCGGTAATTTCGCAGGTTCCGAGTTTTTCAGCCATGGCATAAATCGGCAGGGAAGACGTAATGCGAGACATCAAAAGGGGTGTAAACCCAGTTTCTGTCATGCAGATAATCGCTTTAACACCTTTCAGGTGGTTGGCAACGTACATGGCAGATAGCGCTAAAGACTCGTCAATACGCTCAAATATTTCATTGATTCTATGCTTGGAACGCTGAGCTAGGGGGTGTTTCTCGGCGCCCTCGATCACCCGTGCCATGGCCTTGACCGTCTCAATCGGATACTGGCCAACGGCAGTCTCCGCGCTGAGCATTACAGCATCAGTACCGTCGAGCACCGCATTGGCGACATCAAAGACCTCTGCGCGAGTTGGTATGGGCGCGCTGATCATGGATTCCATCATCTGCGTAGCGGTAATCACAACTTTGTTGGCGGCGCTGGCCGCTTCAATCAACTGTTTTTGTACGGCGACCAAATTGGCGTCACCAATCTCCACGCCCAGATCGCCTCGGGCGACCATCACACCATCTGCGCTGGCTATAATGCCGGGCAGTAATGCGTCTGTAATCGCTTCGGCCCGTTCTATTTTAGCAATGATATGGGCCTTGCTACCGGCTTGTTTGAGCAGCTCTCGAGTCTCCTCAATATCCTGTTTTGATTGCACAAAAGAGATAGCCAGATAGTCCGTATTTAATGTAGCCGCTGTTTTAATATCCGCTTTGTCTTTCTCTGTGAGAGCATTGGCCGAGAGGCCGCCGCCAAACTTATTGACCCCTTTGTTACTCGAGAGAATACCGCCTTGAACGACAGTGCAGACAGCCGAATAAGCGGTTTTTACTCTAACTTGCAATGTTAGGCGTCCATCGTCAAGCAGCAGGACGCTGCCCTGTTCTATGTCTTCGAGAAGAGCCTGGGCTATGTAAACACCATCGCCGTTGCCGGCATCAACAGGCATCTGGCTGTCGAGGCAAAAGGTGCTGCCATTTTGCAGATTAAACTGTCGATCTTGAGCAAAGCGACCGATTCGAATTTTAGGCCCCTGCATGTCGCATAGAATGCCCACTGGCATTTTTAGTGCACGGCCCAGTTTACGAATGGCGACTGCTCGTTGGCGGTGTTCATCGGCTGTGCCATGAGAAAAGTTGAGCCGGAACACGTTCACACCGGCCTCAATTAAGGCTCCAATACTCTGCTCGTCACTACTATTGGGCCCTAAGGTGGCGACAATTTTAGTTCTGCGTGGCATAAGATTATGAGTCCGCTTCTAACAGGGCAAGACTGTTATCGAGCATACGGTTGGAAAAACCCCACTCGTTGTCATACCAAGCCATGACCTTCACTAGAGAGCCATTGACGCGAGTTTGCAGGGCATCAAAGTTGCTGGAGTAGGGGATATGGTTGTAGTCAGATGAGACTAGTGGCTTGTCACAGTAACTGAGCACCTCACTTAGATCACCCTCCGCGGCCTCTTTAAGAATCTGATTGACCTCTTCTATGCTGGTTTCGCGACCGGCATTAAAGGTGAGATCTACTAGGGAGACGTTAATTGTTGGTACACGCACCGCGAGGCCATCAAGTCGCCCTTTGAGCTCTGGCAGTACCTCCCCTATAGCAGCAGCGGCGCCCGTTTTAGTGGGTATCATAGACTGTGTTGCAGATCGCGCGCGGTAGACATCGGGATGATAAACATCGGTTAACTGCTGGTCATTAGTGTAGGCATGCACGGTGGTCATGTAGCCGGACAGGAGTTGCATGGCTTCGTGCAGCGGCTTAACGATGGGCGCTAAGCAGTTGGTTGTGCAGGAGGCGTTAGAGATGACCTGATGAGACGCGGTTAAAACGCTGTGATTGATACCATAGACAACCGTGGCATCGACATCAGTGCCCGGCGCAGAGATCAGTACCTTTTTGGCACCGCCAGCAATATGTAATGCCGCCCTGTCTCTGTGGGTAAATGCGCCAGTGCATTCGCAGACTAGATCTACCCCTAGGGTACCCCAGGGAATATTGGCTGGGTCCGGCTCGCAGAACCATTGAATCCTGTCACCGTTAATAGTCAGGGAGTCTGCATCCACGTCTACAGACTGGTTAAAGCGGCCGTGAACGGTATCGAACTGCAGTAGATGGGCATTAATCTGTGCGCTGCCAAGGTCATTAATGGCTATGATTTGGATTTTCGCTTGCAGCTCAGGACGCTCATAAAGGGCGCGTACAATGTTGCGCCCGATGCGCCCAAAGCCGTTGATAGCAATCTTGTACATAAATCAGCGCCCTATATTGTAGTAAACTTACGTAAATTGTATGCTTTAAAGTCACGATTAGCTATACATTACCTAAAATTATACGTAAACATACTTACTTGTGGATTCTGCGCGATCTTTTTGACCCAATTTTTCAGCGTTTTCTGACATAAATCCATTTATTGCGGATTTCTGACGTAAAAAAACCTAAAATGACATTGATAGGTAAGAAAACAACGAAATAGTTCCGGTTCCGATAAAGGGTAGTAGAAGTATGCATAGCCAGAATCTGATTAATGTCATCACTGATGCGCTGCCAAACCTCAATAAATCCGAGAGTAAAGTGGCACAGGTGATTCTGTCTGACCCCGATGCTGCGACTAGTTCCAGTATTGCTAGCCTGGCCAGAAAGGCGGGAGTGAGTGAACCCAGCGTCAATCGGTTTTGTAAGCGCTTTAACGCGGCTGGATTCCCCGACTTTAAAATTAAATTGGCCAAGTCTCTGGTCAGCGGTGTTCGCTTTGTTAACCGCAATGTCAATCCAGATGATGAGGTTTCTGGCTACACGCCAAAGATATTTGATAGCACCATCAATAACCTTGCGCTAGTGCGGGACAGTATTAGTCACAGTCGCGTCAATCAGGTGGTAGACAAGCTTATTCAGGCTAGGCGTATTTATTTCTTTGGGCTGGGTGCCTCAGGCTCCGTAGCACGAGATGCTGAAAATAAATTTTTCCGTTTTAATCTGCCAGTGTCGTTTCATGATGACGTGCTCATGCAGCGCATGTTGGCTTCGACAGGTACTACTGGTGACGTTTTCTTTATTATATCTCATACCGGGCGCACCAAAGAGGTGGTAGAGGTTGCTGAAATTGCCCGTGTTAATGGCTCTACAGTGATTGGGCTAACTGCCCCTGGTTCGCCGTTGGCCAATATTAGCAGCGTGACTCTCGACGTTGAGGTGCCAGAAAATACCGATGAGTATATGCCTATGACCTCGCGCATAGTGCATCTGGTTATTCTCGACGTTCTGGCAACTGGTGTCACCCTGAGGCGAGGGCCGGAGTTTTTGCCGCATTTAGAGAAGATTAAAAATAGTCTGAAACCGACCCGTTACCCGAAAGATAACTAACAGTGATAGTCCAGTCGTAGCTCAAAGGTAAGTTTCTTTAAGTAAGGGGTGGCTGCTAGCTAACACTCTAGCAATACACTATTAACGTAAAAGGATTAACCATGTCTGATTTTTCAATACATCCGGTTCCTGAGCATTGGAGAGATAATGCTTGGATCAATAAAGACCGTTACCAGGCTATGTACAGGGAGTCGATTGAAAGTCCTGAGAAATTTTGGGCGCAGCAAGCTGAAGAATTTCTGAGCTGGGAATCGCCATGGCAAACCGTCTTTGACTATAGCTTCGAAAGGGGAGAGGCGACCTGGTTTGGTGGGGGTACGCTAAATGTTGCAGTTAACTGTATTGATCGGCATCTCGATGGGCGCGCTGACCAGACTGCCTTAATCTGGGAAGGCGATGAACCGACCGATGACAAGAAAATTACCTATCGGGACTTGCACGACAAGGTCTCGCGTATGGGTAATGTCCTGCGTGATCGAGGTGTCAAAAAGGGCGATCGGGTCTGTATCTATATGCCGATGATTCCCGAAGCCGCCTATGCCATGCTTGCCTGCGCGCGCATTGGTGCGGTGCACTCAGTGGTATTTGGTGGTTTCTCACCCGAGGCTTTAAAAGATCGCATATTGGATTCTGACTGTCGCGTGGTGATTACCGCCGACGAAGGCTACCGCGGCGGTAAAACAGTGCCGCTAAAAGCCAATGTTGACAAGGCATTGTTAAATTGCCCGGACGTACATACCTGTCTGGTAGTCGAGCGCACTGGGGGCAGCGTCGACTGGGCCAGTAATCGCGACATCTGGTATGAGACGTCAACTCAAGCGGTGTCGGCGGTCTGTGCACCAGAAATGATGGACGCCGAGGATCCACTCTTTGTTCTCTACACCTCTGGCTCCACTGGCAAGCCTAAGGGCGTTATGCACACCACCGGCGGTTACCTGTTAATGGCAGCCATGAGCCACAAATATACCTTCGATTACAAAGAGGGCGACGTTTACTGGTGTACTGCTGACGTAGGTTGGATTACCGGTCACAGCTATATTCTTTACGGTCCGCTGTGTAATGGCGGTATCTCGTTAATGTTTGAGGGCGTACCCACCTATCCAGATGCTTCGCGCTTTTGGCAGGTGATTGATAAGCATCAGGTCAATCAATTCTATACCGCTCCCACGGCCATTCGGGCTCTTATGGGCGCGGGTGATCAGTGGGTTAAAAATACTTCGCGCAGCTCATTAAAGTTACTGGGCACGGTGGGGGAGCCGATTAATCCAGAGGCCTGGGAATGGTATTATCAGATCATTGGCCAGTCGCGTTGCCCAATTGTTGATACCTGGTGGCAAACCGAAACAGGGGCGCATATGTTGACTCCATTGCCGGGCGCTACGGACCTTAAGCCAGGTTCCGCAACCCAGCCTTTTTTTGGTGTAGAGCCCATTTTGTTGGATACGGAAGGTAATGAGATCGAAGGTGCCGGTGAGGGTCTATTGATGATCAAGTCATCGTGGCCAAGCCAGATACGCACAGTTTATGGGGATCATCAGCGCTGTATAGAGACTTACTTCAGTGCCTACCCCGGCTATTACTTCACAGGCGATGGCGCGCGACGCGATGAGGATGGAGATTACTGGATCACTGGTCGAGTCGATGACGTGTTGAATGTCTCCGGTCACCGTATGGGTACGGCAGAGGTCGAAAGTGCTTTGGTGCTGCATGAGAAAATAGCCGAGGCGGCCGTGGTGGGTTACCCCCATGATATTAAAGGCCAGGGTATTTACTGCTACGTGACGCCAATGTCTGGTGTTGTGCCTGATGATACTTTGCAAGCAGAGTTGGTGGCTCTTTGTGTATCTGAAATCGGACCGATCGCCAAACCTGATATTATCCAATGGGCCCCGGGACTGCCGAAAACTCGCTCAGGCAAGATCATGCGACGCATTTTGCGCAAGGTTGCAGCCAATGAGCTCGATAGCTTGGGTGATACGTCTACGCTGGCTGATCCCTCGGTCGTCGAGGAGCTTATTGATAATCGGCGTAACCGCTAAGCCGATGAAAACGGTGCTTGCCATTTCCGTCGTTATCATCTACGGAGTGCTCTTGGCGCTGCCGGTGCAGCACCGGCTTGATCATGTTGCGTTCTATCAATCGGCTGATTTCGATGTGATAGCCCACCGTAATGGCCGAGCCCTGGCGCCAGGCAACACGTTAGAGGCGGCGGTGAATGCGCTGGCCGTTGGAGCAGATGTTTTAGAGCTAGATGTGCATCTAACCGCTGATGGTGTCTTAGTTGTGCGTCATGATGCTGTGATTGATACCACAACTAATGGCTCAGGCGTTATAGCCCAGATGACGCTCGACGAGATACAGACCTATGAGGTTGGATACCATAAGGTCGATTATCCCTCTCGTGTGGCAGCAAAGCATATAAAGGTACCTACGCTCGCTTCTGTCTTTAAACGGTTACCTAATAGCCGATATATGATCGAAATAAAACCCTTGGATTTGGCTGCCGCGGATAAGCTCTGTGATTTAGTTGTGGAGTATCGATTGCATGAGCAGGTGCTGGTGGCGTCCTTTGACTCATCGGTATTGCAGCATTTCCGTCAGATTTGTCCTCGGGTCCCAACATCTCTCGGCCAGAGTGAGGCCTATTGGTTGGTGATTTTAAGCCGTATCGGTTTGGGGCATCTGTACCATTCTGTGGGTTATTCTGTGCAGCTTCCTCCCGCCTATGGAGGGCTGCGGGTCCTTACACCCGGCGTTATAAAAGCGGCCCATAAGCAAAATATGCGTGTCGAGGCCTGGACCGTTAATGATGCGGTTACGATGAGGGCGCTTATGGCTCTCGGCGTAGATGGCATTATCACCGATCATCCCGATACTCTTAGTCTTTTGGCTGCGCCATAATTTTTCGCTATGCGCAGACATTATCGCCTTCACCCAAACTTAGCTAGAACCGCAATCGTTAAGCCCCCCCCCTATTTTTCAAGTTTCGGCACCAAATCCTGACTAAAGCCATGGTTTCTTGTAAGAGGCTGTTGAATTCCTGGAGTTCAGCCGGGACTCAGCACAATAAAGATACTTTTGGGGAAAAATACGACCTTAGTCGCGGAAGTCAATTTTATGTATTGCGCTAACGCGGTTATTGTGGTAATAGTATAACTTTAAAGCTGAAGTAGTCTAGCTGAAGAGAGTTAAACGAACATGATAATGATACTTTAATTAAATGGTAATCCAAATATTTTCTCTGACTATTCAATTATCTATACTATATTTATAGTGAATTAATATAACAAAGTATAGATCGCGGCCCTATACTTTGTTATAGGCAGATGCTAAAAAAACAACACAGATTGTTTGTTAGCGAAAGCGGCACCGGAGCATAATATGAAATTACAGATGAGTCGTCAACTTGCTAAGTTGATGCGCGAAAAACAGATTAGCCAAAGCGCGCTGGCAAGGGCCACTGGCGTTCCGCAACCGACAATTAATCGCATATTGAGTGAGGTTACTCGAGAGCCACGTCGCGACTCTGTATTGCGTATTGCTAATTACTTTGGCGTAACACCAGAATCTATGTATGAGGCACCCTCTCAGCGTGAGCAGGATCAAGCGGACTCAAGTGATTTCATCGACGAGCTCTTCCACCGTATTGCGAACCTGAAAAAAGTTGACCGAGATGAGTTGTTACGCAGGATAGCGGATAATCTCAAGTAGGATTACCCGCCCCCTGCGCTTTCATGACTATTGTTGGCGGTCATCTGGCGCGCGCAGAGGCCACCTCCGCAAAAAGATTTACCTTGTGTTATCCCCTCAGCGCTGTATAAAACACCATGACTATTCCATTTGACAGTAATTTGGACATCACATTCTGGATTACGGTGACCGTTGCCTTCCTATTGGGGGCAATGTCGCCAGGACCCAGCCTCGCAGTAGTTGTTAATCACTCCCTCTCTCAGGGCCGCATCGCAGGCGTCTGTGCAGCACTATCTCATGGCGTCGCGATAGGCCTATTTGCCTATGCAACGGCTTCCGGTTTATCGGTAGCTATTGCGGCCAATCCATTATTATTCGATGCCATTCAGATTTTGGGTAGTGCCTTTTTAGTCTTTTTAGCCATCAAACTTCTGTTGGCTCCGTTAAAAAAAGATGTAGGCTTGGTAGTGTCGGGACCCTCATCTGTGTGGTACGCCCTCAGAGACGGTTTTTTAATTGCAGTGGTTAATCCTAAGGTTCTCCTGTTCTTTACGGCTCTTTTCAGTCAGGTTATTACCATCGAAATTGCGTTTGGGGAGAAAGTTGCCCTAGCGTTAATTGCGGGTGCCGTAGATGCCCTTTGGTTTATGTTGATTGCTGCCGCTCTTAGTCACTCGCGACTATTGATTCGGTTTCAAGAAAGCAGCTGGCTGCTAGATAAGGTGTTTAGTTTAATTCTTTTCACCATAGCGTCTCGGTTTATTTTGCAGGTTCTCGACCGCAGTGGGCTACTCTAGCCAGCACATGTACGTTATGCACCTACGGCTAAATAAAGTTGGCTAATAGGCTCCGTCATGAGAAGATGGGGTTTTGATAAGGTCTTCGTTCATTGACATCTTTTAGTGCCATCTACAAGCTCGCTGCGGCTTCTCGCGGTGGTGCCGAAATATTTGAAGCCGCTCTACCCAAGGCCAAAACCTCTGATCAATTAGCCGCCCAATCAGATGATCGATATCTGTCCATGATGGCCCGCTGTGTTTTTCGCGCGGGATTTGTCTGGCGTGTTATCGACAACAAATGGCCCGGTTTTGAAGCGGCGTTTGCCCAATTTAACCCATTAGCTGTTGCCCATTTTAGTGATGAAAAACTTGAGGAGTTAGCACAGGACACCAGTATTGTGCGCAACTTTACCAAGATAGTTTCAGTGCGAAACAATGCAGTCTTGGTATTAGATAAACAGCAGAGCCACGGCGGTTTTGGGAAATTTATCGCGCAGTGGCCCGAGGATAATATTACTGGGCTCTGGCAAGTAATGAAAAGTGAAGGCTGCCGGCTGGGCGGTAACACCGGGCCGATGATATTGCGCAGTATGGGCAAGGATACTTTTTTATTGACGCAAGATGTATGCGACGCATTGGTTCATCATGGTTTTATGAAAAACTTTAGTCCTACGGCGAAGCGTGATTTAAAAATTGTCGAGCGAGTGTTCGAAGATCTGCGTTCGGAATCGGGACGCTCACTATGCCAGATCAGCCGAATTCTGGCCTGTACAGTTTAGCGAGGAATTTAGAGTGGCGGTTATTCTCGGCAATAATCAACCGAGATTTTTGTTAATGATCGCCACCAGTAGTGACGAATTATTCTTTATCTGCTGACAAACTGATGATACTATCCCAGCGTTTCCTAAGGGGCGGCCAACGCAAGTTGACCTGAGATGAACCCTTTGAACCTGATCCGGATTATGCCGGCGTAGGAATAGGACTAACGTAACTTCTGCCTTTCACTATCGTCTTTTGCTCCGGGTCTCCTTAACTTTTATTACTGTTACTGAGGCTCTTATGAACCATTCAAACTTTTTTATTCAATCGCTTACTTCTCTGGTGCCTGTTGGTTTTGCCCCCGCCATTTTAATCGCAACAGCCGTCTTAATCTCAACAGCTACGGTTGCCAATACTGCAATTGAAGAGGTAATAGTCACTGCAGATTTCCGCGATGCCAGTCTGCTGAAAACAGCGGCGAGCATCACCGTATTTGATAGCCAAACCATTACTCGGCGCCAGGCTCGACATTTGGAGAAGATGCTTAATCTGGCCCCCAATGTCAACTTTTCTAGCGGTGCATCGCGCGGTAGGTTCCTTCAGATTCGTGGTATTGGTGAACGCAGTCAATTTATTGAGCCGCTCAATCCCTCCGTGGGAATTCTCGTAGACGGTATCGATTTTACGGGTATTGCCGGTGCGGCAACCATCATGGACATAGCGCAAGTTGAAATTCTGCGCGGTCCTCAAGGCACGCTTTATGGCGCAAATGCTCTGGCTGGGCTGATTAATCTGCGTTCTAATCAGCCCACCGAGACCACCGATGGCAACCTAGAAGTGTCTCTGGGCGATTATAATACTCAGACGGTTTCGGTTGCTATGGGTGGTCCGATAAATCAACAGCTTGGTTACCGCGTAGCCTTACAGCAGCACCGCAGTGATGGCTATATCCGCAATGATTATTTACAGCGCGATGATACAGACAATCTCGATGAGTTGAGTTTGCGATCAATTGTTGATTGGCAAGCCGGTGCAAACTTAGATCTTAAGTTAACGGTTTTCCATGTTAATGCTGACAATGGCTATGATGCATTTTCCTTGGACAATACACGCAACACATTATCTGATACACCAGGTCATGACCGCCATGAGGCAAGCGCTTTAGCATTGCAAAGTACCTGGCAGGGCAATGCGCATTTTAATCTCATCAGCCTGATCAGTTATGCTGATAACAATCTTGAATACGGTTACGACGAAGACTGGGCATTTGCGGCTATTTGCGCAGGCCAGCCCTGTGAGGGGTGGGAGTATAACTCCAATGATAACTACATCCGTGATCGTAAAAATGCCACTGTTGATATTAAACTCGTCTCCTCCACGTCGGCGCAGGTCTTCAATGGCAGCACTGACTGGGTAGCTGGCATTTACGCGCGTCAACAGGACGAACAATTACTACGTCAATACACCTATTCAGCCGCAGATTTCACCAGCGACTTTGATACCCGCAATCACGCGGTTTATGGCCAGTTAGATACCCAGCTCTCCTCGGCACTACGCCTAACCACCGGCGTTCGATTTGAAAATCGCGAAGCCGCCTATAGGGACAGTGATCTAGTGATCCATCAGGTCGATGAAGATATCTGGGGTGGACGCATCGCATTGCACTATCAATGGTCTCCAAAGACCATGGTCTATGGTTTGATTTCTCGTGGCTATAAGGCCGGTGGTGTTAACAGTAATTCATCCTTGTCCGCTGATGATCGAGAGTTTGATAGTGAGCTGATGCTCAATTATGAACTGGGAGCTAAGGGCCTGTGGTTCGACGATAAACTCCAGACACAGGTTTCCCTATTTTATCAAGACCGCGACGAGATTCAGTTAAAACAGTCACTGGTTCAATCTCGGGAAGAGAGTAATGCAACCACCTTTATTGACTATATTGGCAATTCAGCGGCGGGTAGCAATCAGGGTGTTGAGGTAGAGTTCAACTGGTTGGCCAGCGAGACATTGGTGCTGTTTGGCAGTGTCGGTCTGTTAGATACCGAATACGATGTTCCGCTATCTGCGGACCTTGATAGTCGTGAACAGGCGCATGCGCCAGGTTACCAATTCGCTTTCGGCCTTTCGGCACAGCTGTCTGGTAGCTTGAGCTTAACCGTCGATGTTGAAGGTAAAGATAAATTTTATCTCTCATCGAGTCACGACGAACAGTCCCAATCCTATGAATTAGTCAATGTCAGCATGGCTTATGTTGCGGGAGATTGGGGCCTTTCACTGTGGGCCCGAAATCTGACGGATGAAGCGGTGATCGTGCGCGGCTTTGGTGGTTTTGGCAATGATCCTCGTAAGTTCTATGAGACTGAGGCTTATTACCAGCTGGGTGAGCCTCGCATGTTAGGGGTTAGTGCAAACTACGCATTTTAGCGATTTCATTTAATTGACAGGAGCAGCAGCATGGACGTCACCATTGATATTAGCATGTATCCTAATAGGGAAGATTTCATCACGCCTATTGACGGTTTTATTACTAGGATTAATCAGTTTGATGATCTGACCGTGACTACCTTTCCGACCAGTACGGTAGTTCAGGGTGAGTACCAACATGCCATGCGATGCGTACAGGACTGCATTGCGGCATGCTACGAGGAATTTAATATGGCGGTCTATGTGGCTAAAATAATTCCTGGCTACAAGGCACTTTAGGGCATGTTTGATTGGGTTAATCTTGAGACATTGGCGGTAGTGTTATCGATCGCCTATCTCATTTTGGCCATGAAAGAAAATAGCCTGTGTTGGTACTGTGCATTTTTTAGCACCGCTATCTATGTGTGGATTTTTGGTGATGTTAACCTCTACATGGAATCTGGACTAAATCTGTATTATATGGCTATGGCTATTTATGGCTGGTATCAGTGGCAGCATGGAGGCTCTTCTGGTCAGGGGGTTTTGATAGCGACCTGGAATCTGAGAAACCATATCAGTGCGCTGCTGATGATATTGCTGGCTACGGTAGTGTCAGGTTATTTACTTGGCGCCAATACCGACGCGCGACTTCCCTATGTCGACTCATTTACCACCTGGGCAAGTATACTAACTACAGTTATGGTCGCCAAAAAGGTTCTGGAAAACTGGTTATACTGGATTGTGATCGATAGTGTTTCGATCTTTTTGTATCTGGATAGAGGGCTGTATCAGACTGCCGCTATGTTTGTGCTGTATCTCGTACTGTCGGCGGTAGGCTACTTTTCCTGGAGAAAAAATTATCATAGACAGAACTCAGCGGCTATTGCATCGGACTCTATCTAGCTGGCGCCAATGGGATCTGGGCGCGGCCAAGCCGCTCCAGGCTCAGCCAGAAGTGGTTAGAGAGCTTCTGGGTGGTAGAACCAACAGGACTTTTCTCGTTACCGCAGCAAACTGTCATGCGGTGGTCAGGGTCAATTCTCCGCTAAGTGCCAGCTTGGGTATTGATCGGCACCGTGAAGGGCAGATCTTAAGCCAACTTCAGGCTACAGGCATTGTCCCGCAGACTTACTTTTCGGCTGCGGAGGTACTGGTTTCGCAATATATTGAAGGTAGACCGATGCGTTGTGGCAGTTCAGAAAGCAGCCACATCATGCAGTTACTGTCTGACGCATTGGATAGAATACAGGCGGTTGATGTTGATGGGATGGTATGTCGAGGCTATCTCGAATACTGCCGACAGTATATGAGTCAACTGTCTGAGGCCAGCTTGTTGACACTGCCGATAGAGGCAATGCAGGCTGCTGCCGCTGTGGTTGATGAGGCTGAATGGCAGGCGGTTATCTGTCATCATGATTTGGTTCCAGAGAACATCATTATCAATGATTTGGGTGTATTTATCCTCGATTGGGAATATGCTGCCATCGGTCATCCGGGTCTGGATAGATTGCGCCTCTTTGGACTAATTGATGATACAACTCTGGATGAGGTTGCTACAGTAGCGCCCTTGATGCAGCTGCAGCAGACGATGGATCAACTCTGGCTGGCGGTACAAAAATCACCTTATGAGAAAATATAATGTCTAATAATTACAATGAATTGAACGCACAGGAACAGCATGTGATCCTACAAAAGGGCACCGAGAGACCCTTTGTTGGCGAGTATACTGACAATAAGGCGGCAGGCCAGTATGTCTGCCGACAATGTGACGCGGTGCTCTATGGTTCAGAGCACAAGTTTGCCTCTAACTGTGGTTGGCCTAGCTTTGACGATGCCGCAGAGGGTGCGGTTAAGCGTGAAATGGATGAGGATGGTCGGCGTATAGAGATCGTCTGTGCAGCATGCGAGGGACATCTAGGCCATGTATTTGAGGGCGAGGGGTATACCGCTAAGAACACTCGTCACTGCGTCAATTCCATCTCGATGAGATTTATCCCCAAAGTATAAAAGGGCGATGGCTCACTGAGTTTCCGGCAGCCTGAGCGGTTGGTTAGTCTCTAAAGTTTTTAAACTGAAAAGGCTGGCCTAGTTCTGCCTCACGTATGGTTGCCATGACCGCTTGAAGATCGTCGCGCTTTTTACCGCTAATCCGAACTTCCTCCCCCTGTATGGCCGCCTGAACCTTGAGCCGTTTGTCCTTGATCAGCTTAACTATCTTTTTACTGACATCCGCTGCAATTCCCTGCTTGAAGGTCACGTTGAGGGAAAAGGTTTTGCCGCTGTGGAGCGCCTCATCATTACACTCGACAACCCTGGGATCGATATTGCGTTTAACCAGCTGGAGCCGGAGAATGTCCAGTAGCTGCTGACATTGAAAGTCAGACTCTGCCTTGAGTGTGACAATGTCATTGGCCAAGGTGATGCTAGCATCGACGCCACGAAAGTCAAAGCGCGTGGTCAGTTCGCGCTTGGTGTTGTCAGTGGCATTTAAAATTTCGGCGGTATCGACTTCAGAAACGACATCTAAACTTGGCATGTTAAAACTCACAGTTGGCTAGATATAATGTATTATTTTAAACCAGAGTAGGTGGGTTTATCTAATTAGAGAAGCATTAAATGAATAATTGTTGTGTCTGTGGCAGTCAGCAGACTTTTGCACAGTGCTGCGAGCCCTTTATTAAGCACGGAAAGGTCGCTGCAACCCCCGAGCAGTTGATGCGCTCTCGCTACAGTGCCTATGCGTTGGGGGGCTTTGGTGAATATCTGCTTAAAACATGGTTTGCGCCTATGGCCAAAGGCTTGACGCCTAAAGAGCTGTCAGAGACTAGTCAGGAATGGCTGGGCCTTAAGGTGATTGGCTCAGGATCTTCCGGTAACGAAGGCTGGGTAGAGTTTAGGGCCAGCTATCGAAGAGATGGGGTCAAGGGAGAGCTTCATGAGAAATCGGCGTTCACTTTGGTCGGCTCGCGATGGCTGTATATTGGTGGTGAAATAACCACCTTCAATGAATAATTTTAGGAATATTTTATGAATCTATCATTACTGGATGCAGAGCTAGCCGTTGCTCTCGACGCATTTCCTGCAATGGATATCTGGACGGACCTACCCTCAACGCGCAATATGTTCGCTCAGTTTTATGGGGATTTGGTCGCCTCGCTTCCAGTTATACAGAACGTTGCGAGTGCCGACTTTCAGGTGCCCTGTGTCCAGGGGCCCGATGTCAACGTAAGGGTTTATCGCCCGGCTGATCAGACGCAAAAACTACCCGCTCTATTATGGATACATGGTGGCGGTTTCTGTATTGGCAGCCTGCATGAAGAAGATTATAGGGCTCGTCAGTTAGTGGAGAATCTGGGTGCCATAGTGGTATCGGTAGATTATCGGTTAGCTCCAGAGCATCCATTTCCTGCACCCATGGATGACTGTTACGCGGCATTGAACTGGCTCAGCGAGAACTGTGATCAATTACAGATCGATAAGGATTACATCGCTATTGGTGGTCTCAGCGCCGGTGCGGGTCTGGCGGCTGGGTTGGGTCTGTTAGCCCGAGACAGGGGCGAGATTAAAGTGATTTTTCAGGCGCTTTTATGCCCGATGATTGATAACCGTTGTACTAGCCCTTCCAGCTTCAGCGTGACTGATGAGCGCGTGTGGAACCGGCGGTCTAATTTAAAAGGCTGGGATGCCTATTTGGGAACCGAGCAGAGCGATCAGGTGCTTCCGAGCGCCTATGCGGCACCCAGTCGTGCCGAAAATCTAGAGGGCTTGCCAGCTACCTATATAGCGGTGGGGACGGTGGACATGTTCATTGATGAAGACCGCGACTACGCAGACCGATTGCAAAAAGCCGGGGTGCCAACGCAGCTAGAGATTTTCTCTGGAGGATTCCATGCGTTTGAGTTCATAGTTCCAGATGCGGCAATTTCTAAAGCGGCTCTAGCAACGCACTATCGGGCTATCAAGGCTGGTCTTTTTCCAGTGGGCTGACCAGACGACCAAACAGGATTCCGACCTCAAACAATAGCCACATGGGAACGGCCAATAATGTCTGAGAAATCACATCGGGAGGCGTCAGTAACATGCCCAGCACGAAGCATAGAACGAAAACATAGGGGCGCTTCTTGGCCAGAATGCCGGGGTCAACCGCTCCCATCCAAGATAAAATAACCACTGCGATTGGAATTTCAAAACTCAATCCAAAGGCAAAAAACAGTTTCAGCACGAAATCTAGATAACTACGGATATCCGGCATCACGCTGATACCCTCCGGCGCTATGCTGGTGAAAAAGAGAAACACCAGAGGAAACACGACATAGTACGCAAAGGCCATTCCGCCATAAAATAGCAGTACGCTAGAGATGAACAGGGGTATTACAATTTTCTTTTCTCGCTGATACAGGCCCGGAGCCAAAAATGCCCAAACCTGATAGAGGATATAGGGCATTGCGGCGAAAATAGATAACACCATAGTCAGTTTAAAGGGCGTTAAAAAAGGCGACGCGACTTCAGTAGCTATCATGGTAGATGAGGCTGGAAGGTGCTGACGAATCGGCTCGGAAATGTAAAGGTACAGCTCGTTGCTAAAGGCAAATAGGCCTGCAAAGATGACTAAAACGGAGATAACAATGCGCAGGGCGCGATCTCTAAATTCAATCAAGTGGTCCATGAAAGGCTGGCTGCTTAGGGATTCTTGTTCAGTCATTTTTGGCGTCTTTAGACGATCCTATATCGCCACCAAGCTTCATACTATCACTTGGCAAAATTGAATTTACGTCGACTTTTGCTTCGGCTATAACATTGTCGATATCAGTTTTACTGTCGCTGATATCGCGCATGATTTTTTCATTGTAAAGCTGTCGCCGAATATCATCCATGCCGACTTCATTTTCCAAATCCTTCTGAGCGGTAGAAAACATCTGTTTTATACGGCCAATCCATAGGCTAATAGAGCGAACGGTCTCGGGCAGACGCTCTGGCCCGACCACCACTAGCGTAATCACAGCGATAACAACTAACTCAGAGAAGCCTATATCAAACATAGCTTATTCAGCAGCGTCTTTTTTCTCGACCGGGGTGTCTGAATCCGCCGACTCGTCTTCCTTGGGGTCGCTGGAAATAGACTCCTTAAAGCCCTTGATAGCTCCGCCTAGGTCAGAGCCAATGTTACGCAACTTTTTTGTGCCAAAGATTAATGCCACGATGACCAAAATAATGATTAATTCTTGCCAACCAAAACCCATCTTAAGTCTCCTGTCTAGTTAGTATTTCGTTGTGCCTTTTCATCAAGACCCGATAAATCAAAGCGTCTCTCAAGTTCTTCCAATACAGAGTTGGCGTTTGCGCCAAGATGCGACAGCATTACCAGACTGTGAAACCACAGATCCGCGGTCTCATAGATAAGCTTTGTATTGTCACCACTGACCTCAGCATCACGGGCAGCCAGAATTGTCTCTATGCTTTCCTCGCCCACTTTTTCGAGGATTTTATTGAGCCCCTCTGAGTGTAGGCTTGCAACATAAGAGTCATCAGCAGAGGCTTTCTTACGAGCCTCCAAAACCTGCATCAGGCGCTGTAATACAACGTCACTCATTGATATAGTTCCTTGGGATCTTTAATCACGTTATCGACGCTCTGCCATTGCCCATCGCGCAGTACTCGATAAAAACAGGAGCCTCTGCCGGTGTGACAGGCTATGCCACCAATCTGCTCGACCTGCATCATAATAACATCGTTATCACAGTCCAGACGCAGTTCTCGCAGCTGCTGTACATTGCCGGATTCCTCCCCTTTGCGCCACAGTTTCTGCCGTGATCTAGACCAGTAGACGGCGCGGTTTTCGTTGACGGTTAAGGCAAGAGCCTCTCGGTTCATCCAGGCGACCATCAGAATTAAGCCGGTATCGGCATCTTGGGCAATCGCAGGCGCTAGACCATCAGAGTTCCAGGCTATTTCATCGAGATATGTTTTCATGGTCGCAGTATATATTTAAAGCCATAGTACCACTAGCGCAACAGCAGCATGAGCAGGCCGACACTGACTAGGATTAGACTGATGCCAGGAATCTGTGTAATAGGTTCTGCCCAGAGTGGATACGCTAGCCCGATACCCACACCGCCAACAGCAGCACCAAGGCGCGCCATAAGTCTATTTGAACGGGTCTTCTCTATGATGACCTCAGTGGGCGCGATGGGAGTCTCCTGTAGGTTCTTTAGGGCCTGAAAGACTAGCGGCGGTATTTGCGGTAGCTGTTCTAACCAATCGGGAATATGTCGCTTAAATTGCTTCAAGACGCTCTTGGGAGAATAGCGCTCCTTAAGCCATCGCTCTAAAAAAGGCTGGGCGGTAGTCCAGAGATCTAGCTCAGGATACATCTGCCGCCCTAGGCCCTCGACGTTCAAAAGTGTCTTTTGTAGCAGTATTAAAGACGGCTGCACTTCCATATTAAACCGTCGCGCTGCATTAAACAGGCTAACCAGTACATCGCCTAGGGAAATTTCACTGAGTGGACGCTGAAAAATGGGTTCACACACTGAGCGTATGGCACCGGCGAATTCGCTGGCTGGGGTATCCTTGGGTACCCAGCCTGAACGTATATGTAACTCTGCCACCTGTCGATAATCGCGCTTAAAGATTGCCAGTAAGCAGCGCGCCAGATAAAACTGATCCTCGTTAGATAATGAACCCATAATGGCGCAGTCTATGGCTAAATAAGACGGTGATTTTGGGTTGCTTGCATCCACAAAAATATTACCTGGATGCATATCGGCATGAAAAAAATTATGTTCAAAGACCTGCGTGAAAAATATTTCCACGCCCCGCTCGGCAAGGACTTTTAAGTCGACGCCCGCGGCTTCTAGGTCGCCCATATTGGTAACAGGAATACCGTAAATACGCTCCATCACTAATAGGTTTTCATTGGAATAGGGCCAGTATATCTCCGGTACATAAACCAGTGGTGATCCGTCGAAGTTGTGTCTCATCAAAGACGCATTGGCGCCTTCAGCTTGCAAGTTGAGTTCATCGAGAATAACTATCTCGTAATCTTTAACCACGTCTAGGGGTCGCAGGCGTCGGCCGTCGGCGCTATATTTATTGAGCAGGTGCGCCAGCGTATACATTAGTGCGATGTCTTTGCGGATGGTTTTCTCAATGCCTGGACGAACCGCTTTAACCACAACATTGCGGCCATCGGCTAAGACGGCGGCATGCACCTGAGCTACAGAGGCTGAAGCCAGGGGGTCTGTGTCAAAACTCTGAAACAAATCAAGCACGCTGCCGCGGAGAGACGTTTCGACGATATCTTTGAACACCGCTGAAGAGAAGGGGGGTACGCTGTCTTGCAGGGCAGCTAACTCGGAACAGATATCAGCAGGCACCAGGTCGGGTCTTGTCGACAGTAGTTGCCCCAGTTTAATATAGATGGGTCCCAGATCTTCCAGAGCTTTGCGAAGCCGCTCACCCCGGCCACCCTTAGGTCGGCCAAATAGCATAGCCGGCGCCAGCAACGCTCTTATGGAAAAGGGTAGAGAGCCCTTGTCCAGTAGGTCGTCCAATCGATATTTGCCAACAATCGAGGCAATTTTTGCCAAGCGGTGAAGTCGAGTCACTAGGGCGTATTCCTCGGTTGAAACAGACTGTGGAGCCGATTTACTCGCGCGGAAAGACGCTCGGTATCCATAGCTAAATGACGTACTGAGAGTACGAATTCGTCGAACTCATTTTTACTGGGGCTGAGCCTCAGTTCTTCTTGACTGACTTCCACAACGGCCGATTTAGCGCGTTGTAATGTATCGGCACTGACATTGGCTGTTTTGCGCGCGGCATCACTGAAGATATGGGCTGGTACATCTCCCACGAGTTCTGCCAGAGCCGCTTCCCAGTCAATATCTAGCCCCGCCATAGTTAGGTTGAGCTGGCGCAGTAATTCTAAGTTGCCTGTTACATTCACACCGGTACCCGAAAAAGAGCGCATTTCGCCGGCATTAATACCCATATTCAGAATCGAGATCAGTGACCCGCTGATATGGACATCAGCACTATTTTGCCAATCGTTATGTAACAGTACGCCACTAATTCCGACTTCAACGGCAATCCGTAAACTGGGGGTAGAACTTTCGACCAATAATATTTTGCCCTGTAGGGCTGTCAGCTGGCGCCGCGTTGATGGATCGTAGACCAGTGCGGCATTGATCATCTTTTCGACGCCTTCCAGTGCAGCTGATTGCAGCGCAGAAAAAAACATTAGGGTTTAACACCCCGATGCAGCGCCACAACCCCACCTGTCATATTGTGGAAGTCAGTGTTGGCAAAACCCGCATTATCCATCATCCCCTGCAATGTTTCCTGATCTGGATGCATTCGAATTGATTCTGCCAAATACTGATAGCTATCGGCATCACTGGCGAATAACTTGCCGAGTTTAGGCAAAATACTAAAGGAATAGGTATCGTATATCTTAGATAGAAGAGGATTGGCAGGGCTGGAGAATTCTAGCACCAGCAGCCGACCACCCGGCTTTAAGACTCGCAGCATGGAGCGCAGAGCTAAATCTTTATCGGTTACATTGCGCAGGCCAAAGGCGATGGTGATCACATCAAAGCTATTGTCCGGGAAGGGCAGGTACTGGGCGTCGGCCTGAGAAAATTTAACATTATTGACTATACCTAGATCCGTTAGCCGATCCCGGCCGACCCTGAGCATAGAGTCATTGATATCGGCGAGAACCACTGTGCCTTCGGGGCCCACAATACGCGAGAACTTAGCGGTTAAATCACCGGTGCCACCGGCAATGTCCAGCACCGTATCGCCGCGCCGCACACCAGACATCTCAATGGTCATGCGTTTCCAAAGGCGGTGCACACCGCCAGACATCAGATCATTCATCAGATCATATTTGCCAGCAACAGAGTGGAAGACCTCGGCAACTTTCCCTGCCTTTTCTTCAACCTTGACAGTTTTGTAACCAAAGTGAGTTGTTTTGTCAGACATTGGCGTAGCTATCTCTAAAATTTAGGGCCCCATTGTAGCTTGAGTTGCGAGATTTAGGTATCTGTGACGTCATTGATATAACGGCTACAATTCTTGGGTCACGGCGGCTGGTCGCATTGCACTCTGCAATTCTAAGGTCTGAGTGCGGTGGGAGAGGATTTAGCCAAACCTGGCACTAGAATAATCGCCAATATGTGCCGCTGTCCTTTTTAACGGCCGCGGCGGTTTAAATTCAGCACTTAGGAGAGTCTAACCACCTGGGTGTCTGGATCGCGCGATTCCCCTGCGGCATGAAGTCGCTCTAGATAGCCAGCCCAGTTAGCGGTGTGATTGGACCCCAGTTCAAAGAGGTATTCCCAGGTGAAGATGCCTGAGTCATGACCATCACTAAAGGTGATTTGAAGGGCATAATTACCGGACTTTTGAATTGATTGTATGGTCACGTTACGCTTGCCAATTTGCAGCACCTCCTGACCCTTGCCGTGGCCGCGCACCTCAGCGCTGGGAGAGGAAACCCGCAGGTACTCAGCGGGTAGATTAAAGCGAACGTCGCCCTGATACTCCATGTTTAGACTATCTTTTTGTTGGTTGACGATAATACGACTGGGTACGGGCATACTTAGGGACCTATAAAATAAATCGGGTTAAATCTTCATTACTGGCCAGTTCGCCCAGATTGTTTTCAACAAAAGCGGCATCAATACTGATGGTTTCGCCCTTGGCTCCCAGATCAGAGGCATCAAATGAAATCTCTTCGAGTAGCCGCTCCAAAATCGTGTGCAGACGTCGTGCACCAATATTTTCGGTACCCTCATTGACCTCAAAAGCAATCTCGGCAATCCGACGTACACCATCGGCAGTAAAGCTTATACTGAGGCCCTCTGTTGCCATAAGCTCGCAGTATTGCTTGGTTAACGAAGCCTTCGGCTCAGTGAGAATACGTTCTAAATCATTAATTTCGAGTGAATTCAGTTCCACACGAATAGGCAGGCGACCCTGCAATTCTGGGATTAGATCTGAGGGCTTGCACAGATGAAAAGCGCCTGAGGCAATAAACAGAATATGATCGGTTTTAATCATGCCGTATTTTGTCGACACGGTGCTACCTTCAATCAATGGTAATAAGTCGCGTTGCACGCCTTCTCTGGATACATCCCCACCAGTCGATTCGCCACGACGACAGACTTTGTCGATCTCATCGAGAAAAACAATACCATTTTGCTCGGCGGCTTCCAGAGCGCTAGTTTTGATGTCCTCCTCATTCACCAGTTTTCCAGCTTCTTCGTCTCTAAGCTGCTTCAGTGCTTCGGCGACGGTGACCTTGCGGGTGGTAGTTTTACCACTGCCCATGTTGCTGAACAGTCCCTGTAGTTGATTGGTCATCTCTTCCATGCCTGGCGGGGCCATAATCTCAACGCCAGCAGGAGCCTGACGTAGCTCGATCTCAATTTCTTTGTCATCCAGTGCACCTTCGCGCAGTTTCTTGCGGAACACCTGTCGGGTCGAACCTGATTTTTCAATACCTGTTTCAACACTCCGCGCGGGGGGAAGCAAGACGTCGAGTACACGCTCTTCGGCCGCGTCCATCGCTCGCTGTGCCACTTTGAGCTTTTCCTGTTCACGGAGCTGCTTAACCGAGGTCTCGACCAGATCGCGAATAATCGATTCAACATCCTTACCCACATAGCCTACTTCAGTAAATTTAGTGGCCTCGACTTTGACAAAGGGGGCATTGGCAAGCCGCGCCAAACGGCGTGCAATTTCGGTTTTACCGACACCGGTGGGTCCAATCATGAGGATGTTCTTAGGTGTCACCTCGTTACGCATCTCCTCATTGAGTTGCGAGCGACGCCAGCGATTACGTAGTGCGATAGCCACTGCACGCTTGGCATCGTCTTGACCAATAATGTGTCGATTTAGTTCGTGGACAATTTCTCGAGGGGTCATTTTAGACATATTCTTTCCAGGATCAGACGCTTAGTGGTTCGAGTCTAATTCTTCAATAGTTCGGTTATGGTTCGTGTAGATGCAGATGTCGCCGGCGATTTTAAGGCCCTGCTCTACAATATCTCGTGCGCTCATCTCAGTATTGTCGAGCAGCGCACGGGCAGCGGATTGGGCAAAGGGACCGCCAGAGCCGATCGCTATCAAATCATCTTCAGGTTGAATGACATCGCCATTGCCGGTGATGATTAATGAGGCCTCGCTGTCGGCGACCGCGAGCAGCGCCTCAAGCTTGCGCAACATGCGATCGGTGCGCCAGTCTTTGGCGAGCTCGACAGCCGCTTTGGTGAGATTGCCGTGATACTGTTCAAGCTTGGTTTCAAAGCGTTCAAAAAGCGTAAACGCGTCAGCCGTGCCACCGGCAAAGCCCGCGATGACCTGACCGCCATGCAGGCGACGAACCTTGCGAGCATTGCCCTTCATAATGGTGTTGCCCATGCTTACCTGGCCATCGCCACCAATCACTACCTTACCGTTGCGACGAACCGATAAAATAGTTGTTCCACGATATTGTTCCATGTTAATTATTACCTTTTTAGCTTACCTAACGAGATGGGGCCTGCTGCAGGAATTACAATCCCTGCGGCTATTTAAATGACCTATACCTAGGCTGCTGCATATTCGGTCTCAGGCTGATATTTCTGGCTAATAAGGCAATAAAATACAAGGCTCATTGATGAGTCTATGCTCCGGCGGGCAGATAACCATTGCTGCGCAGAGTGGCTTCTACCTGGCTAGGAAAGAAGTTAATCATAGGGTGGACGTTTAAACCGGCCATTTTCAAGCCAGAAGAGGTCCAGTTATTACAGGTGTTGGCCAGGGTGTAAACACCCCGTGACTTAAAAAATTGCGTGCCACAGGATCTCTCTCGCACCTTGGTCAACTGATCGGATTGATCCAGAGCCAAGTGGCGGCAGACAAAAACCGCCACTGACTTCATCAGAGTCGGGCTGAGCTCGAGGGTATAAAGCGTTGCCGATTCATGGAGGTCGTCAAAGAGATTATTGATGGCTAGCAGACCCACTGCTGCCGAGGTTGGCAGCAATAGGGCGCGCAAGCCCAGCCACCAGGGCTGGTGTGAGGCACCATAGTAACCCAGATCTCCCCAGCCAGCACAGATCCAGCGGCATTGGGGAAAGTAGGGCTTTAGCTGGGGTACCAATGAGCACAGCGCGTGGGCAGGCAGCACTAGATGCGTATGCATACCGTCGCGAATAACATGTAACTCTGAGTTGGCCATAGTCCTATCGTCTATCGGTCGCGTTGTAGGCAGATTACAGGTTTTTAGTTTAAGCTAATAGCCTATAATTTTGACAGTACCCATCGGCCCTAATATACCTAATCGTGGTATTGGGGTTATTCGGTAAAACGCTCTATATTAACCGAATTACCCGCGCCACCCCGCAGTCTAACAACGGGTAAATACAACCCAGTCCTTTAGCGAGAAAATTAATGATCTTACGTGACAGCAGTCTTTTACAATCACATTCGCACATCGACGGCCAATGGGTGCAGGCGGATTCGGGTGAAACCCTAGCAGTAACCAACCCAGCCAGTGGCGAAACCGTTGGGCATGTTGCTAAATGCGGTACCGCGGAAACACGCCGTATGATTGAGGCGGCAGGGGTGGCACAGAAAACCTGGTCGCGAACCCTGGTTAAAGAGCGCGCCGCACTGCTGCGTAAATGGTTCGATTTGATAATGGAAAATCAGGAAGATCTGGCGCAGATACTCACTGCAGAGCAGGGAAAGCCGCTCGCAGAAGCCCGTGGTGAAGTCGCCTATGGCGCCAACTTTATCGAATGGTTTAGTGAGGAGTCCAAGCGTGTCTATGGCGATATTATTGCGCAGCCGTCAGACGACAAACGTATTATGGTAATCAAGCAGCCGGTAGGTGTCGTCGCCTGCATAACGCCCTGGAATTTCCCTAATGCCATGCTCACCCGCAAAATTGCCCCCGCCATAGCAGCAGGCTGTGCTGTGGTCTGTAAACCGGCTAACGCGACACCTCTTTCTGCACTGGCACTGATGGTGCTGGCGGAACGCGCTGGATTCCCCAAGGGACTGATGAACATAGTGACGGGTCGTACTACAGAAATAGGTGCCGAAATCACCAGTAACCCAATTGTGCGTAAAGTGACCTTTACCGGGTCAACGCCTGTTGGCAAACAGTTAATGGCTGAGTGCGCGGGAACCGTAAAGCGTACTTCGATGGAGCTGGGTGGTAATGCACCGTTTATTGTTTTTGACGATGCCGATATTGATGCCGCTGTTCAGGGCGCTATGGTTTCAAAATATCGCAATGCCGGGCAAACCTGCGTCTGTTCCAATCGTCTGATTATTCAGGCTGGCATCTATGACGAGTTCGTAGCCAAGTTCACTGAAGCGGTTAAGGATTTAAAGGTTGGCAATGGCGCGGAGGAGGGGGTCGTCGTTGGGCCGTTAATTGATGACAAAGCAGCCAATGGCGTGCTCGATTTTATTGATGATGCCGTGGCCAAAGGCGCCACCATTGTAACGGGAGGCGGACGCAGTGTGCTGGGTGGCTCGTTTATTGATCCAACTATTTTGATCAACGTGACGCGTAACATGCGGGTCTTCTCTGAGGAGATCTTTGGCCCAGTGGCACCACTGTTTAAGTTTGAGACAGAAGCAGAGGTGATAGAGATGGCCAACGATACAGAGTTTGGTTTAGCGGCATATTTTTACTCGCGGGATATTGGCCGTGTGTATCGCGTCTCTGAGCAGTTGGAGTACGGAATTATTGGCGTTAACGAAGGTATTATCTCCAATGAAATGGCACCGTTTGGCGGTATGAAAGAATCAGGCGCTGGTCGGGAAGGCTCCAAGTACGGTATGGATGACTATATGGACCTCAAGTATGTCTGTGTGGGTGGGATCGACAAATGACACATTTAATCTACCCAACGACTAATTTTAAAGCGATTGAGCAGATCACAATCGAGCGAGGCGAGGGCTGTTATGTTTGGGACAATCAGGGTGATAAATATCTTGAGGGATTAGCGGGCCTTTGGTGCACCGCGCTGGGATATGGTAATCAGGAGCTGATCCAAGTTGCTACGGAACAGATGAGCAAGCTGACCTTTAGTCACATGTTTGGTGGCAGAACCCATCAGGTAGCCATTGATCTGGCGGATAAGCTGGCCGAAATGATTCCCATGGACGATGCAGTCCTATCGTTTGGTAATTCCGGTAGCGACGCCAATGATACCCATATCAAACTACTCCGCTACTACCATGAGGCTATTGGCAAACCTGAGTGTCGTAAAATAATTGCCCGTGAGAGGTCCTATCATGGTGTGACCGTAGCGGCGGCGTCATTGACGGGATTGCCGGTCACCCAAAACCATTTTGATCTACCGGTTGATGCACTGGGAATTTTGCGCACAGACCATCCGCATTATTACCGTGGCAAACTGGGGGGGGAATCTGAAACCGAATTTGTCGATCGTATCGTAGGCAATCTTGAATCCTTGATTGTCCGTGAAGGGCCAGACACTATTGCCGCCTTTATCGCCGAACCGATTACTGGTGCCAGCGGTGTTATTGTGCCACCAGCAGACTACTACCCGAAGGTGCAGGCGGTTTTAAATAAATATGACATCATGTTCTGGGCTGATGAGGTGATTACCGGATTTGGCCGCACGGGTAATGACTTCGGCTGCACGACTATGGGTATTGATTCCCCGCATATGATGACTTTTGCCAAACAGTTATCATCTGCCTATATGCCTATTAGCGCCTCGGCGATCCGTCGCGAAATGTATGATGCTATGATTGACCAGAGCGCCAATGCCGGTGCCTTTGGCCATGGGTACACCTACTCAGGGCACCCTGTGGCCTGTGCCGTGGCCCTGAAAACATTAGAAATTTATACCCGTGATAGTATTTTTGAAAAGGCGGCAGTCACTGGCGAGTACCTGCAAAAACGGCTGGCTGAGTTCGTCGATCATCCTCTAGTTGGCGAAGTGCGCGGCAAAGGCTTGCTTGGCGCCTTGGAGTTAGTTGCTAACAAAGAGACTGGCCAAGCTTTTGTTGGCGGTGCCGTTGGCGGTTACGCACAGAAAATGGCTCAAGACAGTGGACTGTTAATTCGTGCAGTGGCTGGATCCTGTTTAGGCTTCTGCCCACCGCTGATTATTACTCCTGAGCAAATTGACGAAATGATGGCGAAAACGACTATCGCTCTGGACAAAACCTTAGAACATTGTAAGAATCAAGATCTACTAAAGTGAGTAATAAGGCATATCTTTGCTTATACCTAGTGACAGCCTTTATTTGTGTTTAACCTACTGGAACGGAATCCCAAAGGGTCAGCTATGTTAATTAAA
>Ga0209502_10000621_pt1 | contig 37027 bp, 33 predicted proteins | sample ArcticOcean_MG_C_10_FD_187442 | JGI IMG/M metagenome (GOLD analysis project Ga0209502, IMG submission 187442) | Marine microbial communities from western Arctic Ocean - ArcticOcean_MG_CB11_90 (SPAdes) (version 2) | ecosystem: Environmental > Aquatic > Marine > Oceanic | place: Arctic Ocean... | reverse complement strand
AAAGAAAGAGAAGCAGAAGCTGCTGAAAAATTAGCTTCAGCAGCTGAAGTTGTAGCAGAAGAAGCTCCAGCAGCCGAAGTTGTAGCAGAAGAAGCTCCAGCAGTCGAAGTTGTAGCAGAAGAAGCTCCAGCAGCTGAAGTTGTAGCAGAAGAAGCTCCAGCAGTCGAAGTTGTAGCAGAAGAAGCTCCAGCAGCTGAAGTTGTAGCAGAAGAAGCTCCAGCAGTCGAAGTTGTAGCAGAAGAAGCTCCAGCGGATGATACAAAAAAAGAATAGATAAGTTTTGTCTAATACTGATTTATTAGAAGTAGGATGTTTTGTTGGTGTTCACGGTATAAAAGGACAGGTAAAGTTAAAGAGTTATACTGAAATACCAGAAAGCATATTTGATTATAAGGATATTTTTTTAGAAAATAATAATAAAATTATAATGAAACTTGTAGGTAAGATCAAACAGAACTTAATTTGCAAAATTGAAAATGTGGAAACAAGAAATGATGCTGAAAATTATAGAGGTCTAAAACTATTTGTTAAAAGAGATGAATTACCAAAAATTAAAGAAAATGAATATTATCACAGAGATTTAATAGGTTTCAATGTGTATAATAAAAATAGAGAAAGTTTTGGTGAAATTATATCTTTTAATGATTTTGGTGCAGGTCTCTTGATAGAGGTTAAAAAAGAAAATAAAACATTTTATTTGCCCATGGGTAATAATTTTTTAGACATGATTGATTATAAACAAAAAGAGGTGATTTTAAATTTAGAAATAAGTTTTTTAGATAATTAGAAAGGTGAGTTAATTTTTTGTGGACCGCAACAATTTTATCATTGTTTCCTGAGATGTTTCCCGGGACGTTAGGTTTATCTATAGCAGGTAAAGCTATGAAAAATAATATTTGGTCTTTAAAAACTGTAAATATTAGAGACTTCTCAAATGATAAAAATGGAAAAGTAGATGACGTTCCTTTTGGTGGCGGAGCCGGGATGGTAATAAAGGCTGATGTTATTGATAAGGCTTTAAGTTCTATAATTGATGCTGAGGGTCCAAGAATTTATTTATCTCCTAGGGGAAAAAAATTTGATCAAAGGTTTGCAAAAAGTTTATCTGAAGAAAAGGGAGCTGTTTTTATTTGTGGAAGGTATGAAGGAGTGGATGAAAGGTTTTTAGTTCATAATGATATTATTGAACTAAGTGTAGGAGATTTTATATTATCAGGAGGTGAGCTAGGAGCTCAAATAGTATTAGACGCAACAATTCGTCTTCTTCCAGATGTTATAGGAAATTCAGAAGGCTTGATTGAAGAAAGTTTTGAAAATAATTTACTTGAATATCCTTTATATACTCAACCAAGAGTTTGGAAAGATAGGAAAGTCCCAGAAGTTTTGTTCTCAGGTGATCATAAAAAAATAAAAGATTGGAAACTTAAACAAGCAGAAAAAATTACAAAATTAAAAAGACCAGACTTGTGGAGCAAATATAAAAAATCTTAACTAGATAAAAAATTATTAATTTGTTATGTGTATATTATATGAAAGGGTACTGACATGAATGTTATAGAAAAAATAGAAAAAGAGCAGATGGAGAAAATCTCTTCACAAAGAGAGATTCCTGAATTTGGAGCCGGTGACACTATTAAAGTTGATGTTAAAATAGTTGAGGGTGAAAAAGAAAGAGTTCAGGCATTTGAGGGTTTATGTATTGCCCGAAGTGGCGGCGGTATTAATGAAAATTTTACTGTTAGAAAAATTTCATATGGTGAAGGTGTAGAACGTGTTTTCCCAATTTTCTCTCCAAAAATTGCAGGCATTACTGTACTGAAGAGAGGTAAAGTTAGAAGAGCTAAACTTTACTATTTAAGAGATAGAAGAGGAAAATCAGCACGTATTGTTGAGAAAATTCAAGTTTCAAAGAAAAATAGTAAAGCAGCGATAAAAAAATCAGATGTTGCTGAAGAAATAAAAGCGTAAATTTTTTACTAATTTTTTCTAAAATAATTAAAAGTTACTTTTTGTTTTAATTTAAAAATTAAAGGAGAAATAAAAGTGAAACTTAGGACGCTTTTTGATAAAATTTGGGATTGCCATCTTATAAATACTCAAGAAGATGGTGCTTCTCTTATTTATATTGATAGACATTTGGTTCATGAGGTAACAAGCCCTCAAGCATTTGAAGGGCTAAGATTATCGAACAGAAAAGTAAGCTCTCCCAAAAGAACTCTTGCCGTTGCTGATCATAATGTTCCTACAACAGATCGAGCAAATGGAATTGACGATGAAGAGTCCAGAATACAAGTTGAAACTTTGGATCAAAATGTTTTAGAATTTGGAATACCATATTTTAACATGATGGATGTTAGGCAAGGTATAGTTCATGTTATAGGGCCTGAACAAGGCTTTACACAGCCAGGCATGACCATTGTTTGTGGAGACAGTCATACAGCAACACATGGGGCTTTTGGTGCTCTTGCTTTTGGCATAGGTACATCTGAGGTTGAGCATGTATTAGCAACTCAAACGTTAATTCAAAAACCAGCTAAAAATATGTTAATTAATGTAGAAGGCGAGCTTCAACCAGGCGTTTCAGCCAAAGATCTAGTTCTTGCAATTATAGGCAAGATAGGTACTGCTGGTGGGACAGGTCATGTTATAGAATATTCTGGTGAAGCAATTAGAAAGTTATCTATGGAAGGGCGTATGACAGTTTGCAATATGTCAATAGAAGCAGGTGCAAGAGCTGGAATGATTGCACCGGATGAAATTACTTTTCAATATTTATATGAAAAACCAATGTCTCCAAAAGGTAAAGATTGGGATCTTGCTTTAGAGTGGTGGAAATCCCTTCCTTCAGATCCTAATGCGTTTTACGACAAAACAGTATCTATAGATGCGAATAAAATTAAACCAACAATAACTTGGGGAACGAGTCCTGAAGACGTTGTTTCAATTGATGGTTTTATTCCTGATCCATCTAAAATAAATGATGAAGAAACACGGGACAAAGTTCAAAGATCACTTGATTATATGGGTTTAACAGGTGGTCAGAAAATTTCTGAAGTTGAAATTAATACTGTTTTTATAGGTTCATGTACCAATTCTAGGATAGAAGATTTGAGAGCTGCTGCAGGTGTTATTAATGGACAAAAAGTTAAGCAAGGTGTCCGTGCCATGGTTGTTCCTGGGTCAGGATTAGTAAAAAATCAAGCTGAAGAAGAAGGTTTAGATAAAACGTTTATAGAGGCTGGTTTTGAATGGAGAGAGCCAGGTTGTTCTATGTGTTTGGCTATGAATGAAGACAAGTTACAGCCGGGTGAAAGGTGTGCAAGCACATCAAATAGAAACTTTGAAGGCAGGCAAGGCAAAGGTGGCAGAACACATTTGGTTAGCCCAGAAATAGCTGCTGCATCGGCTATAAAAGGTAAGTTATCAGACTCAAATGATGTAAATTAAATTTTTGAAAAGGTTTAATAATGGAAAAGTTTATTAATTTAAAAGGCGTAGTTGCCCCATTTAATTTTATTAATATAGATACAGATAAAATAATTCCTAAACAATTTTTAAAAACTATTAAAAGAACAGGTTTAGGTAAGCATTTATTTGATGATATGAGATTTAATGAAGATGGATCTGAAAAGCAGGATTTTGTTTTAAATAAGGAACCTTATAGATCAAGTAAGATAATTGTTGCTGGCGATAACTTTGGTTGTGGTTCTAGCAGAGAACATGCTCCTTGGGCCTTGTCTGATTTTGGTATAAAATGCATTATTTCTACTTCTTTTGCTGATATATTTTATAATAATTCTTTTAAGAATGGTTTGTTACCAATAAAAGTGACTCCTGAGCAAAGAGAAGCACTTATGGCTGATGCTAAAGATGTAGAAAATCCAGAAATAGAAATAGATCTGCCATCCCAAGAAATTAGAAGACCTAATGGTTCTATTATTAAGTTTGAATTAGAACCATTTAGAAAAAAATGTCTATTAGAAGGTCTCGATGATATAGATATAACTCTTGAAAAATCAGAAAAAATAAACAGCTTTGAAGCAACCATGGAATTAGAACGTCCTTGGTTATAAAATACTTAATAATAGGAAATAAAAATGTCATCTAATAGAACTTTAATGATTTTACCTGGTGATGGTGTTGGTCCTGAAGTTGTATCAGAGACATTAAGGGTAGTTGACTGGTTAGCTAAAAATAAAACCGTTAGTTTTAATATAAAAGAAGGATTAGTTGGAGGAGCGTCTTATGATAAATATGGGACACCTTTAACTGATGAGACATTGGCTGATTCAATGGATGCAGATGCAATTTTATTTGGATCTGTTGGGGGTCCAAAATATGATGGTGTTGATTTTGAAAACAGACCAGAAAATGGACTTCTAAGATTACGAAAAGAGATGGATTTATTTGCAAACCTTCGCCCTGCAATGGTTTTTCCTTCTTTAGTTGACGCTTCTTCTCTTAAACCAGATATTATATCTGGTTTAGATATCTTAATTTTGAGAGAACTTACTGGAGGGATTTATTTTGCCCAACCAAGAGGAATTGAAGAAATAAGTGATGGAATAAAAAAAGGATACGATACTAACTTATACACTACTCCAGAAATTGAAAGAATAGGTCGAGTTGCTTTTGACTTAGCAAAAGCTAGAAATGGGAAAGTAACTTCTGTAGAAAAAGCTAATGTTATGATGTCTGGAGTTTTATGGCGTGAAGTCATGACTAAACTTCATAAAGAAGAAGGTGTAGGCATAGATATGCATCATATGTATGCTGATAATTGTGCTATGCAATTAGTAAAAGAGCCTAAACAATTTGATGTTATAGTTACTGATAATTTATTTGGTGATATATTATCAGATTGTGCTGCAATGTTAACTGGTTCATTAGGAATGCTTCCATCAGCAAGTCTAGGTTCAGTTGATAAAGTTACAGGAAAAAGGTTTGCACTTTATGAACCTGTTCATGGCTCTGCTCCAGATATAGCTGGTAAAGGATTAGCAAATCCACTAGCTGAATTATTAAGTTTTTCAATGATGCTTCGTTATTCTTTTGATATGAAAGATGAAGCAGATTTGATTGATAAGGCTGTATCACAAGCCTTAGATGCGGGGCCTAGAACTGCAGATATAATGGCTGAAGGTAGAGAAAAAGTTGGAACCAAAGGCATGATGGATATTGTCATAAGAAAATTAGAGGAATTAACAAATTAGATGACTTATAATATTGCAGTAGTAGGAGCAACTGGAGCTGTAGGAAGAGAAATGCTTCAAACGTTATCTGAAAGAAATTTTCCTGTAAAAGATATTTATGCTTTGGCATCTAAAGCTTCGACAGGAAAAGAAGTATCTTTTGGCGATGATAAAATTTTAAAAGTATTGCCTTTAGATGAATTTGATTTTGAAAAAGTAGATATAGCTCTTTTTTCTGCAGGATCAGATGCAGCTAAAAAATTTGCGCCTATTGCAGGAAAAAAAGGCTGTATTGTTATTGATAATTCGTCTTTTTTTAGAATGAATGATGATGTTCCTTTAATAGTTCCTGAAGTAAACTCAGAAGCTATTAATCTATTTAAAAAGAAAAATATTATTGCTAATCCTAATTGTTCAACAATTCAATTAGTTGTTGCTTTGAAGCCAATTCACGACGAATTTAAAATTACAAGAGTTGTAGTATCTACCTATCAAGCGGTTTCAGGTGCAGGAAAGCCTGCTATGGATGAATTATTCAATCAAACAAAAGGCATGTTTGTTAATGATCAAGCAACTCCTGAGCAATTCACAAAAAAAATAGCATTCAATGTAATACCTCACATAGATGATTTTATGGACGATGGGTTTACTAAAGAAGAATGGAAAATGCGCGTCGAAACAAAAAAAATATTAGATCCAAATATTAACTTAGTTGCTCAATGTGTAAGAGTTCCAGTATTTATTGGTCATAGTGAAGCTGTATTTTTAGAATGTGAAAATGAGATAAATGAGACAAAAGTTAGAAATTTATTAAAAAAAGCACCAGGTGTTACAGTTATAGATCATAGAGCGAATGAAGGTTATGTAACTCCTGTTGAAGTTGCTGGGGAAGATGATGTTTATATAAGCAGAATAAGAAAAGATCCCTCTGTTAAGAATGGTATAATTTTTTGGTGTGTTGGTGATAACCTTAGAAAAGGTGCCGCTTTAAATACAGTTCAGATAGCAGAATTATTAGTCAGCAAAAAATTAAAAGGGGTTAAATTATAATGCTCAGATTGTATAATATACATGCATTATTTTAATGGATTTAATTTGGATTTTAGCAGCAATTTTTGCAGCAGCTTTTCAAACAGCTAGAACAGCTTTTCAAAAAAACATGATACCAAGATTAGGAGATTATGGTGCCGCATATATAAGATTTTGTTATGCCTTGCCTTTTACATCTTTAATTTGGTTATTATGGATTGGTTTTTCAGTAAACCCTATACCTATTTTATCATCATACTCAATATTACTTCTTTGCCTAGGCTCAATTTTCCAAGTTCTTTTTACGTATGTTTTAATGCAAGTTTTTTCTTATAAAAGCTTTGCAACAGGGATAGCTTTTTCAAAAACTGAAGTAATATTAATAGCTTTTCTAGAAATAATAATTCTAAATGCCGTGTTCTCTGTGCCATTGATGTTAGGAATTTTACTAGGAGTTGTTTCTGTTTTATTTTTATCTTTTGCTAAAAAAGCAGACAATATCTTGCAAACATTTAAATTTTTATTTAATTCCATGATCTCCTTAGGTACATTAATAGGGCTTCTATCTGGCTTACTCTTAGCAGCATCAGTTGTTACATTTAGAATGGCTATTATTTCAGTTGAAGCGCCCTTATTAGATAAATCAATATATATATCTTTTATTGCTATAATATTTCAAACTATAATAGTTGGATCGTACATGTTCTTTTTTAAAAGAGAACAATTTATGGCTGTGTTTAAATATTGGAAACCTAGTTTGCCTGCTGGAATTTGTGGGACGGGGGCAACCTTTTGTTGGTTTGTTGCATTTGGTATTGCAACAGCAGCTGAAGTAAGAGCAGTTGGGCAGATTGAGTTAATATTTTCAATTATTATATCATTAGTAATTTTTAAAGAAAAATTAAAGCACACTGAATTAATAGGTATGTTGCTTTTGGCAGCATCGATTTTAATTATAATTTATAATAAATTTTAATTTTTATAATTTAAAATTTGAACTTTAAAAATTAATGGTTATTTATTATATATGAATAATAATAATTATATAAAAAAGATAGATTATGAATAGACCAAGACCTTTATCTCCTCATTTACAAATATATAAGCCACAAATAACCTCTGTACTTTCTATTATGCATAGAATTACAGGAGTTAGCTTATCTATAGGAAGTATAATTTTAGTTGCTTGGGTAGTCGCACTTGCATCAGGTTTAGAGAGCTATTCTTATTTTATAAATATTACTAATCATTGGTTCAGTCATCTAATTCTTTTTGGTTTTACTTTTGCTTTATATTATCATTTATCAAATGGTATAAGACATTTATTTTGGGATGCTGGTTTTGGCTTTGAATTGAAAAGTGTTTATTTATCTGGTTCATTAGTTCTCTTTACTGCTTTTATAATGACTATATCAACTTGGTCCTTTATTTATTTTTTTGAGAATTTTACGATATGAATAATACAATGAAAAGTGATTTAGCTAAAGTACAAGGCTTAGGATCTGCTAAGCACGGAGTAGGTCATTGGAAACTACAGAGAGTATCCGCTATTGGAATGATCCCTCTGATTTTATGGTTTATACCTTCTTTGATGTTAACTATTATCAGTGGATACAATGAAGCTATTTTATGGATACAAAACCCTTTTAATGCAACGGGTTTAATATTGCTTCTTGGTACAATATTTTTTCATGCTTCACTTGGTTTGCAGGTTGTAATTGAAGATTATGTTCACTCAGAAGGATTAAAAATAATAAGCATAACATTTATTAAATTATTATCAATTCTCCTTGGTGTTTTATCAATTTTATGTGTTTTAAAAATTTTTTTATAGATTAAGAAAGAGAGATTAATGTCAGATTACGAAATTATTGATCACGAACATGACGTTGTAGTAGTTGGCGCAGGTGGTGCAGGATTGAGAGCTACTCTTGGAATGGTTTCAGGTGGACTAAAAACAGCATGCATAACTAAAGTTTTTCCTACAAGAAGTCATACAGTTGCAGCACAAGGTGGTATTGGTGCTGCGTTGAATAATATGGGTGAGAATGATAGTTGGCAATACCATATGTATGACACAGTTAAAGGTTCTGATTGGCTTGGTGATCAGGATGCAATTGAATATATGTGTAAAAACGCTATTCCAGCAGTTACAGAGTTAGAAAATTTTGGAGTTCCTTTTTCTAGAACAGAAGAAGGAAAAGTTTATCAAAGGCCTTTTGGAGGCCATACATTAGATTATGGAAAGAGTATGGCTAGAAGGGCTTGCGCAGCCGCAGACAGAACAGGCCATGCAATACTTCATACTCTCTATCAACAGTGTCTTAAACATCAAGCTGAGTTTTTTGTTGAGTACATAGCATTAGATCTTCTTATGGATGAAAATGGTGCTTGTAAAGGGGTTATCGCTCTTTGTATGGAAGATGGAAAGCTTCATAGATTCCGTGGTCATCAAACTGTTTTAGCAACAGGTGGGTATGGAAGAGTTTATTTTTCTTGCACTTCAGCTCATACTTGTACAGGTGATGGAAATGCTATGGCATTAAGAGCCGGATTACCTCTACAAGATATGGAGTTTGTTCAATTTCATCCAACTGGAGTATATGGAGCAGGTGTTTTAATAACTGAAGGCTCACGTGGAGAAGGTGGTTATTTAACAAACTCTGAAGGTGAAAGATTTATGGAAAGATATGCACCTACAGCTAAAGATTTGGCTAGTAGAGATGTAGTTTCACGTTCAATGACTATTGAAATTAATGAGGGAAGAGGTGTGGGGCCGAATAAAGATCATATTTTTATGCATCTTGAGCATATTGATCCTGCGACTTTACATATGAGATTACCAGGAATAAGTGAGACAGCAAAAATTTTCTGTGGAGTTGATGTCACTAAAGAACCAATTCCAGTATTGCCAACAGTTCATTATAATATGGGAGGTATTCCTACAAATTATCATGGTGAAGTAGTAACGAGAAATGGTAAAGATCAGAATTCAGTAGTTTCTGGGTTAATGGCAATAGGCGAAGCTGCGTGTGTTTCTGTTCATGGAGCGAATAGATTAGGAACAAATTCATTATTAGATATTGTTGTATTTGGAAGAGCTGCTGCTCAAAGAGCTTTAAAAACAGTTGAAAAAGGAAGTTCTCATTCACCATTATCACCAAGTGTAACTGATAAAATAATAGCTAGATTAGACAAAATGAGACATTCAGCAGGCGATACATCAGTTGGAGAAGTAAGAAGTTCAATGCAAAATATTATGCAGAAACATGCTGCAGTATTTAGATCTACAAGTTCAATGGATGAAGGCGTAAAGAAAATAGAAACTGTAACTAAAAGTATGGATTCTATTACAATTAAAGATAGATCATTAATTTTTAATACAGATTTAGTGGAAGCTTTAGAATTAGAAAATTTAATGCAACAAGCTATTGTAACAATCAAATCTGCTGAACAAAGAAAAGAATCTAGAGGTGCTCATTCTCACGAAGATTTTCCTGATAGAGACGATAAAAACTGGATGAAACATACAATAATGTGGTTAAATGATAAAAATAAAACAAAAGTAGATTATAGAGATGTTCATCAAAATACATTAACTAATGAAGTGCAATCAATCCCCCCTGCTGCACGTGTATATTAATTCATAGGAGATTTAAGTGGCTGATTTTGCTTTGCCTAAAAATTCAAAAATTTTAAAGGGTATTGATTACCCTTTAGAGAGCGATTCCAAAAACACAAGAAAAGTAAATGTTTATAGATGGTCTCCAGATGATGATGAAAACCCAAGAATAGATAGCTACACACTTGATCTTGATAAGTGTGGTCCAATGGTTTTAGATGCTTTAATAAAAATTAAAGATGAAGTTGATTCTAGTTTAACTTTTAGAAGATCTTGTAGAGAAGGTATTTGTGGCTCATGTTCCATGAATGTTGATGGAACAAATACACTGGCATGTCTAAAGTCAATGGATGATATAAAGGGTGATATTAATATTTACCCACTTCCTCATATGGATGTTATCAAAGATTTAGTTCCAGATTTATCAAAAGCTTATGCTCAATTAACATCAATAAAACCATGGCTGCAGTCTGATACACCATCCTCAGATGGTAAAGAAAGAAGGCAAAGTCCAGAAGAGAGAGAAAAAATTGATGGATTGTGGGAGTGTGTTTTATGTTTTTCATGTACTACTTCATGCCCATCTTATTGGTGGAACGGAGATAAGTACCTTGGGCCAGCTGTTTTATTGCAAGCTTATCGTTGGATAGTAGATAGTAGAGATGAAAATACTGGAGAAAGATTAGATGCTCTCGAGGACCCTTTTAAACTTTATAGATGTCACACTATTATGAACTGTACTCAAACTTGTCCTAAAGGTTTAAATCCAGCGAAAGCAATTGGCGAAATTAAAAAATTACAACTTGAAAGACAATAGTTTTTTTTAATTCAGAAAATAGCTTAAATTAATGCCTGACAGTTTAAAAAGGGAATTAAATAGCTCTTTAGAAGCTATTGCCATAAAATCATCTATTAAATTGGATAATGGCCAATTATATGTTTCAGAGTATTTTAATAATCTTTTAGAAGAGATCTCTCAGAATCCAAAAAATTTCATATTTAAATTTTTTACAAAATCTAATATTAATTCAGATTGTAAAGGTATTTATTTATATGGTGGAGTTGGAAGAGGTAAATCCATGATTATGGATTTATTTTTTCGTCATGCTCCAGTAAAAGAAAAAAGAAGGCTTCATTTTCATGATTTTATGAAAGAAGTTCACCAAAGAATTTTAGAAAAAAGTAAAAAAGAGAGAAATAAGGACTCTGTTCTTTTAGTTGCAAAAGATCTAGCTTCATCAGCAAAGTTATTATGCTTTGATGAAATGGAGATAAAGGATATTGCAGATGCTATGATTTTATCACGATTATTTCAAATTATGTTTGATGAAGGAGTAATTTTAGTAACAACATCCAATCAACATCCAGATGGGCTTTATAAGAACGGGTTGCATAGAGAAAGAATATTGCCGTTTATTGATAAACTTAAACTTAAAACTAATATAATTAAAATACCTAATGGAGAAGATTGGAGAGAAAGATCTCTAAGTGGTAAAAAAGTATGGTTAAGCCCTGTAAATAAATTAAATAAAGAAAAAGTAGGTAATATATTTTTAGATTTAAGTGTTGGATTTAAAATAGAACCTGAAACTATTCTAATAGCGGGTAGAAAAATTTTTATACCTCAAGTAGCAGCAGGAATAGCAAGAATAGATTTTGACGACTTATGTAATAAGCCATTAGCTGCATCAGATTACATTGAGATTGCCATTAGATATAAAGGAATCATTATTGATAATATACCTATTCTGAATGATGAGTTAAGAAATGAGGCTAGAAGATTTATATGGTTAGTAGACGCGTTATACGACAAAAATTGTTTTTTAATAGCTACTGCTGAGGTTGATTTTAGAAAAATTTATCAAGGAAGAGATTGGGAGTTTGAATTTGATAGAACTATTTCTCGAATTGTAGAAATGTCTCAAGTGTAAAACGAAACTTAATAATCATTCTTGCCTTGATAGCAAAACAAAAACCAGTTAAAACATTATCAATTAAGGGTAAAAAAATAATCCATAATATTAGAGATTATTCAAAGGTTTAAAAGATAAAATTCGAATAAAATAGGATAATATAGTCATGCGTAATAAAATAGCTTTAATTGGATCAGGTAATATTGGTGGAACATTGGCTCATCTAGCAGCAATTAAAGAGTTGGGAGATGTAACTTTATTTGATATTGCAGAGGGTATACCTCAAGGTAAAGCTCTAGATTTGGCTCAATCAGGTCCTGTTGAAGGATTTGATTGTAATATAAAAGGATCAAATGATTATTCTGCCCTTTCAGGAAGTAATGTTGTAATAGTTACAGCTGGAGTTGCAAGAAAACCAGGCATGAGCCGAGATGACTTAGTAGAAATTAATACAAAAGTAATGAAACAGGTTGGTAAAGGCATAAAAGAAAATTGTCCAAATGCATTTATAATTTGTATTACCAATCCACTAGATGCGATGGTTGGTGTCTTACAAAGAGCATCTGGTTTATCTTCAAACATGGTTGTTGGCATGGCAGGTGTTCTAGATTCTGCTCGTTTCAGACATTTTTTAGCAGAAGAGTTTAAAGTATCGGTAAGTGACGTTACAGCATTTGTTTTAGGTGGCCACGGCGATACAATGGTTCCTTTATCTAGGTATTCAGCAGTTGCAGGTATTCCTGTTCCTGATTTAATAAAAATGGGATGGAGCACTCAAGAAAAAATAGATCAAATAGTTCAAAGAACCCGTGACGGTGGCGCAGAAATTGTTGGGTTACTTAAAACAGGTTCGGCGTTTTATGCACCTGCCTCCGCTGCAATTGAAATGGCAGAATCATTTTTAAAAGATAAGAAAAAACTAGTTCCTTGCGCAGCTTTTGTTGATGGATATTACGGCCTTAATGGGATTTACGTTGGGGTACCAGTTATTATTGGTAAAGAAGGTGTTGAGCGTATTGTTGAAATTAAATTTACATCTGATGAAAAAGTAATGTTTGATCATTCAGTATCAGCAGTAAAGCAATTAAATGAACTTGCTTCAAAGTTTGAAAAATAATTAGATTTTAGAAAGGTTTAAATTTTGGATATTCATGAGCATCAAGCTAAAGAGCTTTTAAAATTATATAATATACCAACTCCAGAAGGAAAAGCAGTTTTCTCAGTTGATGATGCTCTTTTGGCAGCTAAAGAATTGCCAGGTCCAGTTTATGTTGTAAAGGCTCAAATTCATGCGGGTGGAAGAGGTAAGGCTGGAGGTGTTAAAGTAGTAAAGAGTTTAGATGAAGTGAAAGTCGCTGCTCAATCAATTCTAGGAAAGACATTAGTTACTCATCAAACAAGTAAAGAAGGTAAATTAGTCCAGAGACTTTATATAGAAGATGGTTGCAAGATTGATTCTGAGTATTATTTCTCTATGGTTATAGATAGAGTTAGTAGTAAAATTTCTGTAATTGCATCTACTGAAGGTGGCATGGATATAGAAAAAGTTGCTGAAGAAACACCTGAGAAAATATTATCATTTTCAATTGATCCAACTATAGGTTTTCAGCCTTTTCATTCTAGATTAATTGCTAACACCTTAAACTTAAAAGGTTCTAGCTTTAAGCAAGCAGGAATGTTCTTTAAACAATTATATAAACTTTTCACAGATCTAGACGGAAGCTTGTTAGAAATAAACCCTCTAGTTGTTACATCCGATAATGATCTAATAGCTTTAGATGCTAAAATGTCATTTGATAATAATGCTCTATTCAGACATCCTAATATCATGGAATTAAGGGATGAAACAGAAGAGGACCCTGCAGAAATAATAGCTAGTAAATATGACTTAGCTTATATTAAATTAAACGGAACTATTGGATGTTTAGTTAATGGCGCAGGATTAGCAATGGCGACAATGGATATTATTAAGTTAAAAGGAGCAGCGCCGGCAAACTTTTTAGATGTAGGAGGAAGCGCCACTAAAGAAAAAGTAACTGAGGCGTTTAAAATAATTTTATCTGATGAAGCTGTAGAAGGAATCCTAGTAAATATTTTTGGTGGTATAATGAGATGCGATATAATTGCCGCTGGTGTTGTCGCTGCAGCAAAGGAGTTGTCCTTAACTAAACCCTTGGTTGTTAGACTAGCAGGTACTAACGTTGAAGAAGGAAAAAAAATACTATCTGAATCTGGTCTTAAAATAATACCAGCTGATGATCTGGATGATGCAGCAGTAAAAATTGTAAATGCTGTAAAGGAGATTAATTAAATGTCAGTGCTTATTAACAATAATACTAAGGTAATATGTCAAGGTTTTACAGGCGGTCAAGGGACCTTTCATTCTGAGCAAGCGATTGCTTATGGAACCAAAATGGTTGGAGGGGTCACTCCAGGCAAGGGCGGAACAATTCATCTTGGTCTTCCTGTATTTAATACTGTTGAAGAATCAGTTAAAGAAGTTGATCCTGATGCAACGGTAATTTATGTTCCACCTGCATTTGCTGCTGATTCTATTTTAGAAGCTATCTCTGCAAAAATACCTTTAATAATATGTATAACTGAAGGTATACCTGTTCAAGATATGATTAAGGTTAAACAATTTTTAAAAAATTCTAATTCAAGGTTGATAGGACCAAACTGTCCTGGTGTCATAACTCCAGGGCAATGTAAAATTGGTATAATGCCTGGTCATATTCATAAGCCTGGGAAAATAGGTATTGTCTCTCGTTCGGGCACATTAACTTATGAAGCTGTTGCCCAAACAACAGCAGCAGGATTAGGTCAATCTACTTGCATTGGTATAGGTGGAGATCCTATTAATGGAACAAATTTTATTGATTGTTTAGATATGTTCTTAAATGATGAGCAAACAGAAGCGATATTAATGATAGGTGAAATAGGAGGAAGTGCAGAAGAGGATGCTGCAATTTTTCTAAAAAACCATAAAATTAAAAAGCCAGTTGCTGGCTTTATTGCAGGGAAAACGGCTCCTCCTGGAAGGACAATGGGTCATGCAGGAGCAATTGTTAGTGGTGGAAGTGGTGATGCTGAAACTAAAGTTAAAGTAATGAAAAGTTCAGGGTTTATAATGTCAGATTCACCTGCAGGGCTCGGTAAAGCGGTTTTAAGAGCAATTGAAGAGTGGAAATGATATGGTTAAATTATTTAATTTTAATATTTAGTTATAAAATCAATATTTAAGTTAATCATTCAATGAATTAACTAAAAAGGAGTTGTCGCAATGGATGATCAAAATCCCGACCAGAGTTTTCTTTCGGGTAGTAATGCAACTTTTATAAACGATTTGCATAAAGAGTGGAAAAATGATCCTAACTCAGTACCTAAAGAGTGGGCATTGTGGTTTCAAAGTAATGGAGACGAAATAAATAATGACGATGGCCCAAGTTGGTCTAAAAAGAATAGTAGAGTTATCGGTGCAACTGATAGTATTGAAAGTGTTAAAGCAGTAGCAAGGGGCATTGTAGGTAAAGGTGATTTATCCGCCACTGATTTAAGATCTGCAACCACTGATTCAATTAGAGCAATAATGCTCATAAGAGCATATAGAATAAACGGTCATTTACTTGCTAATTTAGACCCTCTTGGTATTCAAAAAGGTGATCTTCATCCAGAATTAGATCCTAAAACTTATGGGTTTAAAGATGCAGATTGGGATAGACCTATTTTTATAGATAATGTTTTGGGTATGGAATCAGCTTCACTTAAGCAAATAATGGAAATAGTAACGGAAACATTCTGTGGTTCTATTGGAATAGAATTTATGCATGTTCAAGACCCAGCGCAAAAAGCGTGGGTTCAAGAAAGAATAGAATCAATAAGAAATACAACTCAATTTACTAAAAGAGGCAAAAAAGCAATTTATGAAAGATTGGTTGGGGCAGAGACATTTGAACAATTTCTTCATAAGAAATATGCTGGAACAAAAAGATTTGGTTTAGATGGTTCAGAGTCGGTTGTTCCAGCTATAGAACAAATTTTAAAGCGTGGCAGTCAATTGGGTATGAAAGAAGTTGTGATTGCTATGGCTCACAGAGGAAGACTTAATTTATTATACAATATTTTAAATAAGCCTTTTAGGGCAATTATTTCTGAGTTTTTAGGAAATCAAGCAAACCCTGAAGAGGCCGGAGGTTCAGGTGATGTCAAATATCATATGGGCGCCTCTGCTGACAGAGAGTTTGACGGAAAAAATGTTCACTTATCTTTGCAAGCTAACCCATCTCATTTAGAGATTGTAGCTCCTGTGGTAATAGGAAGGGTTAGAGCTAAACAAAATCAGCATAACGATACTAATGATAGATTATCAGTTTTAGGAATTGTTTTGCATGGAGATGCTGCATTTGCTGGTCAAGGAATTGTAGCTGAAACTTTTGATTTCTCTAGTCTTCGTGGTTATAGAACTGGAGGTACAATTCATATAGTTGTTAATAATCAAATTGGATTTACAACTAGTCCTAATTACTCAAGATCTAGTCCTTATTGTACAGATGTAGCTAAAATGGTTATGGCTCCAATTATGCATATTAATGGTGATGATCCAGAAGCTGTTGTTCACGCATCTCGAATAGCAACAGAGTTTAGACAGAAATTTGCATGTGATGTGGTATTAGATATAATTAGTTATAGGCGGTATGGTCATAATGAAGGTGATGAGCCTGCATTTACCCAACCTGTTATGTATAAAAAAATTGGATCTCATCCAAGCATAAGTAAAATATATGCAAAACAATTAATCAATGAAGGAATTTTAACTGAACAACAAGCTAAAGATGAAGTCAATAACCATAATAGTTATCTTGAAAAAGAATTTGAAGCAGGTTCAAATTATAAACCTAACAAAGCAGACTGGCTTGAAGGTCAGTGGTCAAGTTTACGGGCGGCCCATGGAGACGATCGCAGAGGCGAAACATCTGTTTCAAAAGATAATTTAAAATTAATTGGTAAAGCAATTACAACTATACCGGATGGTTTGGAAGTTAATAAAAAGCTTCTTAGAATTGTTGAAGGTAGAAAAAAAGCTATAGAAACTGGAGAAGGGATAGATTGGTCTACTGCAGAACATTTAGCCTTTGGATCTTTATTATTAGAAGGTCATCCTGTAAGACTGTCAGGACAAGATAGTTGTAGAGGTACTTTTTCACAACGTCATTCAGTATTTATAGATCAATTAAATGAAAAAAGACATATACCACTAAATAATATTAAAGATGATCAAGCAACTTTTGAGGTTATTGATTCCCCATTGTCTGAAGCATCTGTTCTTGGTTTTGAATATGGTTATTCTTTAACAGAACCAACAGCATTAGTCATGTGGGAAGCTCAATTTGGAGATTTTGCAAATGGAGCACAGGTAATTGTTGATCAATTTATATCAAGCGGTGAAGCTAAATGGTTAAGGATGTCAGGCTTAGTTATGCTTTTACCACATGGCTATGAAGGTCAGGGTCCAGAACATTCATCTGCAAGGTTAGAAAGATATTTACAATTGTGTGGTGAAGATAATATGCAAGTATTAAATTGTAGTACACCTGCAAATTATTTTCATGCATTGAGGAGACAACTTAAAAGAGACTTTAGAAAACCATTAATAATAATGACCCCAAAAAGTTTACTGAGAAATAAAATGTGTGTATCTAAATTATCTGATATGGGGGAGCAAACAGCTTTTCGTAGAGTTATAAAAGATCCAAATTTAGATTTGAAAGATAAAGATATTGAAAAAGTAGTAATATCATCAGGAAAGGTTTTTTATAATTTATTAGAAGAAAGAGATAGTAAAAAACTTAATAATGTAAAATTACTCAGACTAGAACAAATTTACCCATTCCCCGCTAGAACTCTTAAAGAAGAATTATCAAAAACACCGAAAGCTGAAGTGGTTTGGTGTCAAGAAGAACCTAAAAATATGGGAGCCTGGTTTTTTGTTGATAGAAAAATTGAAGATGTGCTGATCTCATATAAAGCAAAATATTTACGACCTAGTTACGCCGGTCGCGCAGAGGCCGCCTCACCTGCCACAGGCTCGTTATCCAGACATAATCGTGAACAGGCTGATTTAGTTAATTCAGCTCTTGAAACAACAGATAAAAAAACAAGTAAGCAAGTGGCAGAATAGATGGTTCATTTATGACAGTTAAACCAAATAATAGTAATTTTTTTGCAATGCCTTCTGCAGCTAAAATTATAGAAGAAAATGATATAGATGTCTCTAATATAGAAGGAACTGGTAAGGATGGTAGAGTTACTAAAGGCGATGTCCTTTTATATTTAAACTTGAATAATACAAATAATAATACACAAAAGAATATTCCAATTAAAGAAGACAATAGTTCAAAACGAAAGGATACAATAATGGATGTTTTAGTTCCAATACTAGGAGAATCTGTTGTAGAAGCGACAGTTTCTAAGTGGATTAAAAAGCAAGGTGAATTTGTTGAAATGGATGAGCCAATTGTAGAGTTGGAAACGGATAAAGTTACGTTAGAAGTGCCAGCTGCGATTTCTGGAACTCTTGAAAACCTTTTGGTTTCTGAAGGTGATACTGTTGAGGTTGGTGCTTTATTAGCAATAATTAATGCTGGAGAAAAGCAAATAGAAAAATCCAAGCCATCTAAAAAAATCACTGAACCTGAAAAAACTGAACATAAACCAGTAGTTGAATTAGCAAAGAAGCAGGATACTAATATAAATCAGATTATTTCTAAAAATCAAAATAATAAAAATCTAGAAGAACGTGTTCCTATGTCGCGGCTTCGACAAGCTATAGCTCGGAGACTAAAGGAAGCTCAAAATACAGCAGCTATGCTAACTACTTATAATGAAGTAGATATGACAGCATTAATGGAAATGAGAAGTAATTATCAGGATAGCTTTGAGAAAAAAAATGGAGTAAGGCTAGGCTATATGAGTCTTTTTGTTAAAGCTGCAATTGATGCCCTTAAAGAGTATCCAGCAGTGAATGCTGAAATCGAAGGTAATGAAATAATTTATAAAAATTATTATAATATTGGTGTGGCAGTAGGGACTTCCCAGGGATTGGTGGTTCCAGTAATAAAAGATGCGGATAAGATGACAATTGGCGAAACTGAAATTACAATTGCACAATTTGGAAAAAAAGCTAAAGAAGGTAATCTTGCAATATCTGATATGGCTGGTGGAACTTTTACAATTTCAAATGGAGGTGTTTATGGATCATTGATGTCATCTCCAATTTTAAACCCACCACAATCAGGTATTTTAGGAATGCATAAGATTCAAAAAAGACCAGTGGCAATTGGTAATAATATTGAGATAAGACCAATGATGTATTTAGCTCTATCTTATGATCATAGAATAATTGATGGAAGAGAAGCTGTATCATTTCTCGTAAGAATTAAAGAAATAATAGAAGATCCAAGACGATTAGTTATTGGTGCCTAATAGGTTAATTTAAAGGTTAAATATGTCAGATAATAAATATGATCTTGTTGTTATTGGAGCTGGTCCAGGTGGATATGTTGCTTCTATTGTTGCTTCTCAAAAGGGGATGAAAGTAGCTACGATAGAAAAGCGTGAAACTTTAGGTGGAACATGTTTAAATGTTGGATGTATTCCGTCGAAGGCAATGCTTCATGCTTCAGAGCAATATGAAAATACTATAAAATCGAATGGTATGAATGAATGGGGCATTAATTGTAAAGAGGTAAGCTTGGATCTTACAAAAATGTTAAAAAGAAAATCCGATATTGTTTCAGATCTTACAAAAGGTGTTAGTTTTTTATATGGTAAAAACAAAATTACTAAATTTATAGGAACAGCTAGAATTCTTTCTGCAAAACAAATAGAAGTTAGCAATAATGGAAAATTAGAAATAATAAATACAAATAAAATTATAATTGCAACAGGATCTGAACCCTCAGTACTGCCTAGTGTAAAGGTAGATGAAAAGTTAATTGTTACTTCAACCGGTGCCTTAGAACTTAGAAAAGTTCCTAAGAAAATGATTGTTATAGGTGGTGGAGTTATTGGTTTAGAAATGGGAACTGTGTGGAGAAGACTTGGAGCAGAAGTCGAAGTTATAGAGTATCTTCCAAGAATACTGCCTGGTATGGATAATGAGATTGCTGATAAGTTTATGAAAATTATGCAAAAACAAGGTATTAAATTTAAATTAGGTCATTCAGTTGAATCAGCTCAAAGTTCAGATTCAAAAGTTACATTAACAATTAAAAATGTAATTTCATCTAATATTGAAAAAGTAGAAGCTGATGTAGTTCTAGTAGCAATTGGACGTAAGCCCAATACTAGTGGATTAGGACTAAAGGAATTAGGTTTGGAAGTTGATAAACAAGGGTTTATAAATACTAACCATAATTTTGAAACTTCAATTCCAGATATTTACGCTATTGGAGATGTAATAAAGGGTCCAATGTTAGCCCATAAAGCTGAAGAAGATGGCGTTGCTGCAGTTGAAATAATCAATGGTGAAGCTGGTCATGTTGATTATAACCTTGTACCAGGAATTATTTATACTTCTCCAGAAGTCGCTGTTATTGGTCAGACAGAAGAAAATCTTAAAGATCAAAAAATTGAATATAATAAAGGAGTGTTTCCTCTTTCTGCAAACAGTAGAGCCAAAGCAATAGGTCATACTGACGGAATGGTAAAAATATTATCTGATAAATCCACAGACAAAATTCTAGGTGCCCATATTATTGGCCATGAAGCTGGAACAGTCATTCATGAACTTTCAGTAGCGATGGGTTTTGGTGCTTCTTCTGAAGATGTTGCAAGGATATGTCATGGGCATCCAACAATAAATGAAGCTGTTAAAGAAGCAGCATTAGCAACATATGCTAAAGCAATACATTTTTAATTTATTTAAGTAGTTAATATCAGTTTGTCCCCATTTTACTATAAAATACAAGTATAATTATACCTAGTATTATCAAGCTCATTCCTAATAATGCAGGAATATCTGGAATTTCTTTATATTTTAATGCCCCGATAACTGCAACTCCTGCAATACCAATCCCTGACCAAATTGAATAAGTTGTCGCAACTGGTAAAGTTTTCATTGCAAGCATCATAAAATAAAAAGCTACACCATAACCAACTATTACATAAATACTAGGTGCTATTTGTGTAAAGTTATTGGTACTTTTTAAATTAGTTGTCCCAATTATTTCACCGATAACTGCAAATAATAAATATATATATCCCATTATCTTCCTCATATTAAATTAATATACTTTATAATGTTTGACATAATTAAATACAATATGAGAATATTTAAATTATATTTTGGGAGTTTTAGTATGAATAAAGCATCAGCAGATACTTCGTATATATCTAATACGAATTTTTATGAAGAAAGAAAAGATCTTACGGCCTCATTCAGATGGGCCGCTAGAGAAAATCTTCATGAAGCAGTAGCTAATCATTTTAGTCTAGCTGTTAATGAAAACGGTACACAGTTTTTAATGAATCCAAATATGTGGCATTTTTCAAGAATTAGAGCTTCTGATTTATTAATACTTGATGCGAATGATAAATCTGTACTTGAAAAAGAAAATGCACCGGATGCTACTGCTTGGGGTCTTCATGGAGCTATTCATAGATTATGTCCTCATGCAAAATGTATAATGCATGTCCATTCGGCATTTGCTACGGTGCTAGCATCTTTGGATGATTGTATGCTTCCTCCTATAAATCAAGTTGCAGCAATGTTTTTTGGAAGACAGGTTGTTGATAAAAATTATGGAGGCTTGGCATTTGAAGAAGAGGGCATAAGGTGTGCTAATTTATTATCAAATCCTAAAATACATACAATGATAATGGGTAATCATGGAATTTTGGTATTAGGAAAGAATGTTGCTGAGACATTTAATAGATTATTTCATTTTGAGCGTGCAGCTAAAGTTTACATTAATGCTCTCCAAACAGGTAAAAAAATAAGTATTTTAAACGAAATAATTGCTGAGAAAACAGCTCAAGAATTAGATGATGAAGAATTACCTAACCCAGCAGGCACTGCCTTTCTAAGAGAAATAAAACTTATATTGGATAAAGAAAACTCTAATTATACTGAATAAACCTTATTGTCTTAGATGTTTTTTATTAACATAAACACTTAATAATGATGCATCATGTTCTGACCAACCATCATTAATAGCCTCTTCAACATAAGATTTTGCACTATTTAAAACATTCAACTCATTTCCAAATTTTTTTCCTTCTTCTAACATTAAAGTCATATCTTTTAATGATGATGAGGCATTAAACGTTGAAGACAAATTAGTTTCATTATTCATTGCTTGTATAATAGTCTTTACTTTAAGGTGTGCAACTTTAGCAGCGCCAGAGCTATCAATCATTATATCCAAAGCCTGATCAAATTTAATACCCGAATTAGTGGCTATTGACATGGCTTCACCAAGTGCTTGCCAATAAACCATCAATGGAAGATTAATAGCTAATTTCATTGATGCGCCCTTACCTATTTCACCAAGGTATTCGCATCTTCTACAAATTAATTTCAAAATATGTTCAATTTTATCAAATGTTTTTTTATCTCCGCCAACTAAACCAAATAAATTACCATCTCTTGCCGGTTTTGTGGAGCCACCAACTGGACATTCTATGAAGCTTCCATCAAGGTCAGTGATTATTTTTGAAATTGATTTAATTTTATTAACGCTGGTTGTGCTTAATTCAATAATGATTTTATTAGATAAATCACAATTATTTATTCCTTCTTTACTATTATAAATATAGTCGAGAGCAAGGTCATCACCCATAATATTAAAAATTATATCATTATTATTAACTAATTCTGGAATATTTACTGCAATATTTACCCCATCTGAAATTAGCAATTCCGCTTTACTTTTTGTTCTATTCCATACTGTAACTTCTTGTTTACAATCTATTAGCCTCTTAGCTATCTCTGAACCCATTTTTCCAGTTCCACAAATTCCAATTTTTGCCATATATATCCCCAATATTTTAAAATATCTTTTGCTTTTCCTCTTGAAAAAACAAACGTTAGTCCCCAACTAAAACTAGCACATTGTTTAAATAAAAGGAAACCTAGATGAGTAATATGAGCAATAAATTTGAAGCAGATACTGGTAAAATTCTGGATATAGTTATTAATTCTTTATATTCAGAAAGAGAAATATTTTTACGAGAATTAGTTTCAAATGCATCAGATGCATTAGATAAAAGAAAATATCTAGGTTTAACAGATAAAAAAATTGAACTCTCTTCTGAATCATCAGAAATAAAGATTGAAGTAAATAGTAAGGAAAAAACATTAACTATTTCTGATAACGGGATAGGAATGAATGAAGAGGATTTAAAATCTTCTCTTGGAACTATTGCTAGATCAGGTACTAAAGCATTTTTAGAACAAATGTCAGAAAATAGTAAAGACAAAAAACCTGACATGTCTTTAATAGGGCAATTTGGAGTAGGGTTTTATGCTTCATTTATGGTAGCGGATAATGTTGAAGTTTTATCAAAAAAAGCAGGTGAGGAAAATGCTTGGAAATGGACGTCTGATGGTAAAACTGGATTTGATTTAGAAAAAACTGAAAAAGAAAAAGCAGGAACCTCTATCAAGTTATATTTAAAAAAAGATGCAAAAGAATTTTTAGAAGAAACCAGAGTTCAATTTATAGTAAGAAAATATTCAGATCATATTTCTTATCCAGTAAAATTTATTGAGATTGATAAAAAAGAATCCGAAGAAAAAATTCTTAATGAAGCATCTGCTCTTTGGACAAGACCTTCAAAAGATATTAAAGAAGAACAATATCAAGAATTTTTTTCACACATTGGTGCTGGTTTTGGAAAACCATTGCTAACAATGCATAATAAAACTGAAGGTACAATCAGTTATACAAACCTTATATGCATTCCTTCGACTAGACCTTTTGACTTATTTAATCCTGATAGAAAGTCATCTCTAAAACTTTATATAAATAGAGTTTTTATTACAGATAAATGTGATGCCTTAGTTCCAAGCTATCTGAGATTTATTAAGGGTTTAGTGGACACTCAGGACATTGATCTTAATGTAAGTAGAGAGATGTTACAAAATAATCCCGCTGTTGCTAAAATAAGCAAATCATTAGTTGGTAAAATATTAAGAGAACTTAAAAAAGTAAGTGAAAAAAACGTTGATGGTTATAAAGACTTTTGGAAAGAATACGGTGCAGTTTTAAAAGAAGGTTTATATGAAGATTTAGAAAGAAAAGAATTATTATTAGATTTATGTAGATTTGTTACTAATGAAACTGATGATTTTATATCCTTATCAGAATATTTAGAAAAAATGCCAGAGTCTCAAAAGGATATTTATTATATTGCATCAGAGACAAGTGCTCAAGCTAAAGCAAGCCCTCATCTAGAAGGTTTTAAATCTAAAAATATTCCTGTTTTAATAATGACTGATGCCATTGATCAATTTTGGTTGCCAATGATAGGTTCTTTTAAAGATAAGAAATTTGTTTCTATTACACAAGGTCAGATAAATCTTGATGATTTAGATGAAAAAAATAAAGATGATAAGAATGAAGATAAGGATAAACAAGAAAAACAAGATAAAGAGTTTATTGATTTGATTGCTCAAATGAAAGTTGTTTTGGGAGAACAAGTTAAAGATATTAGATTGTCATCAAAATTAACAGATAGTCCGGTTTGCTTGGTTGCGGATGATGGTGATATGGATATAGCGATGGAACAACTTATGGCTCAAAGGGATACTAATTACAAAGGAGCCCCAAGGATTTTAGAAATTAATGGAGATCATTCTTTAATTAAAAATATGAAATCTTTATTAAGTAAAAAAGAAAATAGTGACTTAATAAGTGATGCTGGTACACTTCTTTTTGAACAAGCTAGGTTAATGGAAGGGAAAATGCCTTCTGACCCTGGTCAATTTAGTAAAATAATGAACCAGTTCTTATTAAAAGTGATTAAAGATTAAAATTATTTCAATGTTTACAGATGTTTATTTTTTAAGATAAAAATATAGACTTGTTGAAATAAGAAAAAATAATCCAAAGAATACATTAATTTGAATTGCGGTTTCTACAGGTATTAGATTTATTATCCAAGATAAATTTATAAGCCCTAAAGGGGCTGTTCCAATACAAGTAGCTAATATACCAAAATTATTTCCTTTGGAAGTTGAGGAAGCTTGATAAACTAATGCTCCTTGCATGGTGCTAAACCCCGATAAAAAAATGCCACCAAATGTTAGGCTAATAAAAGCTAACAATAAACTTGGTGATAATGAAAACATAAACATGCCTAAAAAAAATCCAACTGTACCAGTTACAAATATAGGAGTTAAATATTTTTGGGGAGAAATATTTCCAATAATTAGAGCTCCAATTAGAGCTCCAAAACCTTCTGATGAAGCTAGTATTCCAATATTTATTTCAGATAAAATCAATTTTTCTCTTCCTAAAACAGGTATTAATGAAACTAAGGGAAATCCAAAAATATTAAAAATAAGTGTTATTATTAACACTAATCTTAAGCTCAATAGACTATATGCATTTTTACCTGTTATTAGTATTTCTTTTAATAGTCCATGAGCCCAATGAGGCTTTAGCTCATTTCTATTGCTGACTAACGAAGATAAATTGACGTTATGTTTTTTATGTTTCTTAAATCTTATAATTAATAATAATGCTATTATGTACATAGCAAGTTGCAGTGTAAAGATGCCTTCTAATCCAATATAAGTATATATGGCTCCAGCACATAATGGTCCAATAAGCCTAGTAGCATTGTTTGACAGTGTTTCCATTGCTAAAGATGAGCTTAGTAAATTTTTATTCATATAATCTACTAAAACTCTTCTACGGACAGCAAGGTCTACAACCCAAGTAATGCCATTTGTAAAAGCAAGAATAAAAGCAAAAACTAAGTTAAAATTTCCTGTAAGAACAAGTAAAAGTGAAATTCCAGTTATAAGATTGGATAAACTATAAATAGTTTGAATCACTAAAATGGGAGAAACTCGCTCTGAAATGGTTCCGATAATAATTCCAAAAAGGCTCATTGGAACCATTCGTGCTGCAAAAATTATAGTTACGAAGTAAGGTAATCCTAATTCTTGCATAACATATAGACTTAAGGCTAAAAACTCCATTGCTCTTGCAATGCCAGTCATACATCCTGCACTCCATAAGATACTAAAATCTTTATTTTCAAAACATTTTTTAATCATTTTAATATTTAAATTATCTTCTGATGAACTTCTATAACATTACCTTCAGGATCATGAAAAAATACTTGATGCCATTCTTTGGCAAAAGTAGTTCCATAATCTGAATAAGGTATTCCTTCTTTTTTTAATTTACTAATAAATAATTCTATATTATCAGTTCTAAAAGCTATATGACCTTTATCAACGGGATTAATGGTATGATTGTTTTTAAATGCCACATTTAAATCACGTTCGGCTAAATGTATTTCTATTTTTTTTTCAGTTACAAAATTAATTTTTCCACTATATCCGCTATCTTTAGTTTCTTCTGTTCTAGGAAAATTTTCGATTGGAATACTATCCATTTCAAGTATATTAGTATAAAATCTATTCATGTTGTCTACATCTTTGGAAACAAAATTTATGTGATGGAATTCTAACTTCATGTGGCTCTCCAGAGGATTAAAATACTAAAGTGATTATTTTTTTAGTATTTAATATTATTAAAAAAGTTGAAACAAGCTATAATAAATAAAATTTTAAAAGGAAAAAATATGCCAGACACAACATTACAATCAAATGATATGGAAACTCAAGAAATAATGATTAATGAAGTAAGAGATTCAGTTTCTAAGTTATGTAGTGATTTTCAAGGAGAGTATTGGCGTAAGTTAGATAGAGAGCAAGGGTATCCAACAGACTTTGTGAAAGCACTTACAGATGCAGGATTTTTAGGAGCATTAATCCCTGAAGAGTATGGAGGAGTTGGTTTAGGAATGGTTGCAGCTTCCGTTATATTAGAAGAAATTCATCATCAAGGATGTAATGCTGCAGCCTGTCATGCTCAGATGTATACCATGGGAACTGTTTTAAGGCATGGGTCAGATGAACAAAAAAAAGAATATTTACCAAAAATTGCTGATGGAAGTTTGAGATTACAAGCTTTTGGTGTAACCGAGCCAACTAGTGGTACAGATACTACAAGTCTTCGAACAGTTGCAGTTCGTGATGGGGATGAATACGTTATTAATGGTCAAAAAATATGGACAAGTAGAGCAGAACATTCAGATTTAATGTTATTATTAGCTAGAACTACTCCATTAAACCAAGTTTCGAAAAAAACTGAAGGTTTATCAGTATTTTTATTAGACATGAGAGCAGCAAAAGGTAATGGATTAACAATTCGTCCAATTAGAACTATGATGAACCACTCTACGACTGAAGTTTTTTTTGATAATCTTAGAATACCGGCCTCTAACCTTGTTGGTGAAGAAGGAAAAGGTTTTAAATATATATTATCAGGGATGAATGCTGAGAGAATATTAATTGCAGCAGAATGTATAGGTGATGCAAAATGGTTTACGAAAAAATCTACTAATTACGCTAACGAAAGAAAAGTTTTTGGCAGACCCATTGGACAAAATCAAGGAATTCAATTTCCTATTGCAAAAGCCTACGCTCAAATGAAAGCTGCTGAATTAATGGTTTATCATGCAGCAAAGTTGTACGAAGCAGGAAAACCTATTGGTGAAGAAGCCAATACTGCAAAACTACTTGCAGCTGATGCGTCTTGGGCCGCAGCAGAAGCCTGTGTTCAAACACATGGAGGTTTTGGTTTTGCTGAAGAATATGATGTAGAAAGAAAATTTAGAGAAGCTAGATTATATCAAGTGGCTCCAATATCAACAAATTTAATACTGTCATATTTATCTGAGCATGTTTTGGGAATGCCTAGATCTTATTAATTGATTAGTTTTTAACTTTTAGATTTAAAATTATTAACATTCCATAGTAAGATTTCTGATGTATTAATATTAGCTAGAAATTCAAAACCTGATGTTTTTTTATTTATTTCTTCAGAAAGTGCCTTTGCATTGGGATTATTATAATTTGCTTTAATAATCACCCAACTTTCTTTATTTTTATTAGAGCTAATTGAAGAAATTGATAATATTAATCCGTTTTTTGTTTCATAGAGTATAGTTGGTGATTTATTAATATTATTATCATTAGATTTTCTTACATCATAAAAATAAAAACCGTTAATTACTTCTCTAACTTGATTTAATTTAATTTCGTCAATTTTTGAAATATCTAGCTCTGGATAAGTTAATTTTAAAGATTTATCAAATGATTGAATTTCAAAAACTTTATTTTCATTTATAAGTTTAGCGCTTTTAAAATCTTCATTCTGTATAGTAAACAGTAAACTTTCAAACCAATCAGATTTACTAGAAGGCATTCTAATAGCTCCCTTTAGAAGATAACTTTGATCTTCATCTGACATTCTTGCAAATTGACCACCACTTAATCCACCAACACTTGGATCAGTTTTGCCAAACAATATAGAAGTATAAATAGTACCGTCTTTTTTCTTAAGAGTTATTTTAGAAGCGTATCCATCACTCTCATCTTTACTATTATTAAGCTCTGGAGATAGTAAATTTAATTCAGAGTATCTTTGAGGATCATTTGTTTTCTTTTCTTCAATTCTTAATAAGGAAAGACTTGTTATAAGATTTTCCCAAATCCCTTTTTTTAGAGGATAACCTGATTTGGAAGCATAGCTGTTGTCTTGTTTGATTAAATCAAGAGTGTTGTCAAAGCTTTCTATAGAAATTGTGTGTATATCATTAATGTTTTTTGTAAAATTATTTATAAAAGAATCACCTCTATTTTCAAAGACATAAGTCTGTTTATTAAAATTAATAGATAAAATTGTAAATAATGTAATTAAAAATGTTATAATTAATAAATTTAAAAACGTTTTAGTGTTCATAATGATTACCTAATTTTTTATTAAACATTTAAATTAAACGGCTTTTCTTTTTCTTCTTAAGGAAATAATAAGAGCAAAACCAGCAAATAAGATTGGAAGAATTGCTACATTTATTGATATGAGCCACTTTTTCAATGATTCAACATCTCTTCTTAAATCAAATTTAACACCTCTAAGTTCAGATCTTGTTGACATCATTTCAGATCTAAAACCTTCAATAGCCGTAATAGTTTCAGGAGATAAAACATCATTTTTATCATCACTTTCCAGAGTTAAATTTCTTATTTTATCTTCCATACTTTTTAATTTTTTTGCTAACATTTGCTCTTGAATTAAAAATTTTTCTTCAGCAACTTTTTCTAACTCAATAATTTTTTCAAATGGACGGAAAGAAGTTCCTTTACCTCTAAGGTCAGACAAAGCTACTCCACCAATCATTTTTTCTATAATATTCAAAACAAAATCACCATTATTAGCAAACGCACCTCTTTGGGTTAGCCAGTTTCTATCCATAAGCATATCAGCATCACCAACCAACAAGATATTAGATTTGTTTTTAGATTTTGATAATTTTTTATTTTCGTTCTTTTCCTCACTATCATTAATAAAAGATGATTTTAAATTCGCCTTTATCCAACCAGCTAAAATTTGTTTTTCTTCTGTTATCTTAATATTTGATAATAAATCACGAGGATCACCTTTAGGATCTCCTGCTTTTCCTGCATCACCAAGACCTGATTTTGAACTTGAAGTTATTATTGGATCAATGGTTACTCCATTAGCAGTGGATTTAAATGATCCTGCTGTAGTCATTACAATAGTACTTAGTTTTGATAAGGCTGCTTCAGATTGATTTAATCCATCTCCCCTTATATTTAGCCATGGATAATTAGTTACTTGTAAATCACGTCCATTTATATTTCTAGATATACGAAATCCATATTCAGAATCTAGAACTGCTTTTTTGTCATCAAATTTAATTCCCCATGTATCTAGAAGTTTTTTAATATTCGATCTAGGGTTCATTGGTGGCATCCCTTGTTGCTTGCTGATTTCTGTTTCAGCATAAGGATCCAAAAATATTAAAGTAGGTCCACCATTTAAAATCCATTGGTCTATCATATTTAAATTGTCATCAGAAAGAAACTTTGGATGAATTATCATTAAAACTTTTGTATTTTTTGGCAATTCACTTATATTTTCGTTAACCATTTCAACTTGAAAAAGTTCTTTCATTTGTTTTAATATTTGTTGTTCAGGTTTTCCAATTCTTGAATCTGCTTGAAGACCTAAGTTATCTAAAATACTTATTATAGGTTTATTTGTTTGTCCTAATTCAGATATTAAACTAGATAAATCATATTCTAAAAAAGTTTCTCTTTCAGGAGAAAAAATAGCAATATTTTTTTGACCAGTCGTAGAGTTAGTGGCGGCTAAACCAAAATAAAGTGGATCAGACATCTCTGTTGCATTAAATGAGTTTATACCCATTCCAACAGCTCTGTCTTCAGCGTCAGAAAAAGGCTTAGGGTCAATGATTTCAAGTGTAACCCTTCCATTTGATAGGCTACTATAAGATTTCAGGATAGCTTCAACTCGGTTTGCATATGTTGATAACTGAGGAACTTCTTTAACAAGATTGCTTGAGATAAATAACCTCATATGTATAGGCTCTTTTAGATTTTGTAAAAGAGACCGTGTGCCTTCTGACAATGAATATAATTTATTCTCTGTAAAATCCATTTTAGATGAACTAAGTGAGTTATTTACAATTATGTTTATACTAAAAAATATAATGATACTAAATAGAATTGATAACTTAATAAGACTATTTATTTTAAGGTTATTAATTAATTTCATATTATCCTCAGTCAGCTTTTTTAATTTGAACTAGTTGGATATTTATCCAAAGACATAAAACAATCATTGAAACAAAAAATAATAAAGTTGAAAAATCAAAAACACCCATCTGGATACGATTAAAATGAGAAAGAAAAGACATTGATCTAATTGTTTCTGTAATCCAAATCGGAGCCCAAGATCTTACTGCTGATAAAACAAGCCCAAAGCCTGCCATAACTAAAATGAAACCACTAATTGAAGACAGAATAAATGCAATAACTTGATTTTTAGTTAAAGTAGATAAACATGAAGTTAGAGCAAGAAAAGCTCCTGCCATCAACCAACTTCCAATATAAGATATAAAAATTACATTATTATCGGGATTACCAAGATAATTAACAGTAATCCAGATTGGCATAGATAAAATAAGAGCAATAAGTGTGAATATCCAACTGGCAAAAAACTTGCCAACAACTAATTGAGTATTAGTAACGGGTAATGTTATTAAAAGCTCAATAGTCCCTGACCTTCTTTCTTCAGCCCATAATCTCATGCCAATAGCAGGCATTAAAATTAAAAATAACCAAGGATGCCAGGCAAAGAAAGCCGTTAAATCTGCTTGATCACGTTCAAAAAAACGACCTAGAAAGAAAGTCATTCCAGATGATAACGCTAAAAAAACTAATAGAAAAATTGATGCTAATGGAGTTCTGAAATATCCTTTTAATTCTCTATCAAAGATTATAAATGTTTTTTTAAAATATGTATTCATATAATTTATCCAAAAACTATTGAGTTTTATTGTTGTTGAGTGATTTTTCGAAAAACATCATCTAAGTTAGATTTCAAAAAACCAGCTTCATTAATGTCTAATTTATATTTTTTAATTTCATTCATTATTTTATTTAAATTTAATTTATTTTTTTCATCTTTAATTAAAATTTGGGTTTGATTTTTTTTATGACTTTCAATTTTAACTGTTTTATAATTCAAAGTAGATTTTATATCCTTGATAAGTTTTTTATCAATTATATTGGAAGTGATAATCGATACAAAATCACCTTCTAAAAATTTGTTTACTAGATTTTCAGGTGTTTCATTAGCAAGAATTTTTCCATCAGCAATTATAATTGCACGAGAACATACTGCTTCTACTTCTTCTAAAATATGAGTTGATATAACAATAGCTTTATTCTGTGAGATATTCTTTATTAGATTTCTCATTTCATATTTTTGATTTGGATCCAACCCATCTGTTGGTTCGTCTAAGATAAGAATATCTGGGTCATGTATTAAAGCCTGAGCAATTCCAACTCTTCTTTTAAAACCTTTAGATAAAGTTTCTATTGGTCTATTCCAAACCTCTTTTAAATTTATTTGCTCAGCCATATCAGATAAGCGAGATTTTAATAGCTTACTATCTTCCATGCCTCTCATTTTCCCAACAAAAGAAAGAAAATCAGAAACTTCCATATCAGAATAAGCAGGAGCACCTTCAGGTAAATATCCAATAAATTCTTTAGCTTTAAGAGGATTTTTTTGTAAATCAATATCACAAATTTCAATTGTACCTTTGTCTGGTTCAAGAAAACCTGTCAGCATTTTCATTGTAGTTGATTTTCCTGCACCATTAGGTCCTAGAAAACCTAATACTTCGCCACGTTTAACATCTAAATCTATATTATCTACAGCAATAAAATCACCAAATGATTTTGTTAAATTTTTTGCGCTTATTAATTTTAAAGACAAAGTTTACTATCCCCATAATCATTAATTTATATTAAATTACTTTAAATATTCGAGATGAATAATATTTAATTTTCAAATACGAAATTTTCAAGGTTCAATTTAATTAATTTTATACTTAATACTCTATTTTTTAAAAAAGAGCATTAATAATATTTAATATAACCAAACCTTTTTTTATAAAAATTTATTAATGTCTGGAAGTGTAGGTTCTCCAAATTGCATTTCAAAAGCTAATGCTATTTCAATAGCTTTGTCATCTTTATCTTTGTCACAAATTACCTGTAATCCAATCGGTAAAATTTTATCATTTTGTGTATTTTTACAAAATTTTTGTATTGGATATGTAATGGCACAAATTCCAAATATATTTGCTGGTTGAGTGTTGGCAGAAGCTAAAAGACTTCTATCATGAAGCTTGTTTCCAATTTGTATATCATCGACATTTAAGGCTTGCATAACAGTAGTAGGAGAAATTAATGCATCAAATTTAGTAAAATAATCTTTAATGATTATCTCTAATTCTAAAAGCCTGTTTTTGGCAGATATATATTCAATAGATGACACCTCTAAACCTAACTTTGCCCTACTTCCAGTTACGGGATCCATTTTTTCTACATTTTTTATAAAACGATCTTTTCCAAAAGCGCTAATAATTTCTGACCCAACAATTTTAGGAAATAGAATTGATTTTTCATTAGCTTCAACAATAGTTACATTTTCAATTACTGCACCTAAACTTTCTAGTCTATCACAGAAGTTTTCATAGGCTTCTGAGACTAGAGGGTCTAAATTAGAAGTGAAAGGCTTTTGTAATTTACCTAAACGCATACCTTTTATATTTAAAGGTAAAAATTGTTTTTCTTTATTATTATTGTAAGCATCAAAAATTAACTTAATATCTTTAACGGATCTTGCAATAGGACCTGGTGTGTCCAAGGTGGGAGATAATGGAAAAATGCCATCTGTAGGCCATTTATTCTTTGTTGTTTTTAGTCCTACAATTCCATTAAGTGAAGCTGGGATTCTAACTGAACCTCCCGTATCTGTCCCAATAGCAAAAGCAGCTAAGCCTGACGCTACAGCTACAGCTGAACCACTACTTGATCCTCCAGGCATTCTATGAGAAAGGTTATCCCATGGATTTTGAGGAGTACCTTTGTTCTTATTAAGGCCAGTGGCTCCAAGCGCAAATTCAACTGTATGAGTTTTTCCTAATATTACACAACCTAATGCTTTTAATCTTTTAACTAATGTTCCCTCAGGCCCAGTGAGGTCGTCAGTTTGTATGTCTGATCCGTTTGTAGTAGGCATTCCATTTACAGAGCAAATATCTTTGATTGCTATAGGAATTCCCATTAAAGGACCTAAATCAACACCATTTATAAAAAGTTTATCTATTGCATCTGCCCAAATTAAAGCGTTTGCTTTATTAATATGTATATATGCATGTAGCCTCGGGTTTAATATTTCTATTCGTTCAAAATAAATTGAAGTTAATTCTTTACATGAAATTAAATTCTTTCTTAATTTTATACCTAACTGTTTAATACTAATGCCTTCTAGGGGATCATTTGGTAATTTGTTAATTGAAGTTTTCATCTTTTACCTCCAGGTTTTAATTTTTGAATTGTTCTTTCATAGATCCAAAAATACCTTTTAATCTTGGGGAAGAAGAGCAGTCAGCTTCCAAAGTCATTTTTGGAGAAACAGGAACATGAATTCCATCATAACGAACAGCGGAATATTTAGGATCGGTTTGTAATTGAATTTTTCGATCAGATCTTAATTTTAATCTTGCAATCCCTTTATTAAAAGGAACTATTATATCTGTTCCTGGAACTGTAACTACAAAGCTGTCATCTTGAACGGGACATTTATTATCTAAAGAAACTATTATTGAAATAATTTCAACTGGCTTGAAAGCTTGACGAATATTTGGCATTCCATACCATAGAATTAATCCAATAATAGAGACGCCAGTAATTAAAATTATACTTTTAATAAAAAAACGCATTGATACCTTAAAATAAACATATTAAATCTAAATTTTATGTTTTAGTAATTTAAACTAAAAAACTATGTTTTGAAAAGTTATTATTATTATAAATATTTAAGTATATATAATAGGATCAATGATGAGAGATGAATTTGATAGAATAAAAAGGTTACCTCCTTATGTTTTTGCTGAAGTAAACAAACTAAAAGCTGAATTAAGAGCCAAAGGCAAAGATATTATTGATTTTGGAATGGGTAATCCTGATATGCCTACCCCAAAGCATATAAGAGAAAAGTTAAAGGAAGCTGTTGAAAAGCCTGGAACGGGAAGATATTCTACTAGTAGAGGAATAACTGGTTTAAGAAAGGCTCAGGCTTCTTATTACAAAAGAAGGTTTAATGTTGATTTAGATCCTGAGAATGAAGTTGTAGTTACCTTAGGTTCAAAGGAAGGTCTTGCAAATCTTGCTCAAGCAATAACCTCACCAGGAGATATCATTTTATCTCCAAACCCTTCTTATCCAATACACCCATACGGTTTTATAATAGCTGGAGCCTCTTTACGTCATTTGCCTGCAATGGATGAAGGTGTTTTTAATCCTAATTTATATTTAGAGAGATTAGATAGGTCTATAAGAGAGAGTGTTCCTGCTCCAGTTGCTCTAATCGTTTCTTTTCCTTCTAATCCTACAGCTCAAGTGGCTTCAATTGATTTTTATGAAGAAGTAGTTAAAATAGCTCTTAAATATGGAACGTATATTTTATCAGATTTAGCTTATGCAGAAATTTATTATGATGGAAATGTTCCTCCTTCAATCTTACAGGTTCCAAGAGCTAAAGAAGTTGCAGTAGAGTTTACGTCTATGTCTAAAACCTATGCAATGGCTGGATGGAGAATTGGATTTGCTGTTGGTAACAAAAAGTTAATTAGTGCATTAACACGTATTAAATCTTACTTGGATTATGGAGCTTTCACGCCAGTTCAAGTTGCTGCTGTAACTGCATTAAATGGACCTCAAAATTGTGTTGATGAAATTAGAAATATTTATCAAAAAAGGAGAGATGTTTTGATTTCATCTATGTCTAGGGCAGGATGGGATATACCCAGCCCTCCTGCTAGTATGTTTGCTTGGGCTCCATTGCCTGAAAAATTTAAAAAACAGGGTTCTTTAGCTTTTGCTAAAGAGTTAATGCTTAAAGCTGATGTTGCTGTAGCTCCAGGTGCAGCCTTTGGAGAATATGGAGAAGGTTTTGTTAGAGTTGGGTTAGTTGAAAATGAACAGAGAATTAAACAAGCAGCTAAGAATATTAAAAAAATTTTAGCTTAAGTAATTTTATAATAAAGTTGATCTAACATTAAGGAGCAATATATTTTGAAAGAAATATTTAATAATTTTAAAAGTAGAGATTTTTTAACAATAGGTAAATCTCATGTCATTAGTTCAAATGCAATGTTAGCATGTTCTCATCCCATAGCGGCTTCTGTTGGTATAAATATTTTGAAAAGTGGAGGTAATGCAGTAGATGCAGCAATAGCCATGAATGCTGTTTTATGTGTTGCTGAACCACATATGACAGGAGTTGGTGGTGACTGTTTTGCAATGTTATCAGTTGACGGTAGTACAGAAATAAAAGCTCTTAATGGATCAGGAAAATCTTCACAAAATGCATCTGCTGAAAGTCTACGTAATCAAGGATTCAGTGTCATTACACCTGATATGCCTGATGCTATTACTATACCTGGTGCAGTTGCAGGCTGGTCTTTACTCCATAAAGAACATGGCTATATGCCTTGGAATGAAATATTTAGTCCTGCAATTGAATATGCAAAGTCAGGTATTCATGTTCATGAAAGAGTTGCATCAGATTGGTATAAAAATATAAAAAAACTATCTCAAGATCCAGATACTTCTGATTTATTTTTAAAAAATGGAAATGAATTTAAAGTTACTGATAAATTTAGAAATTTAGGATTGTTGGAAACTTTTAAATCAATTGCTTATGAAGGCTTTGATGGTTTTTATAATGGCTGGGTTGCAAAAGATATCCATGAGAAACTTTTGTCAATAGGAGGCAGGCATACTTTAAATGATTTTAAAAATGCTAAGGCTGAATGGGTAAAACCTATAACTGGAAATTATAGAAATATAACAATTCACGAATGTCCTCCAAATGGACAAGGTATAGTTGCTATAATTATTTTATCAATCCTAGAGAGATTTAATCTTAGTACAATGTCAAAAGCTGATTATATGCATCTTTTTTCTGAGGCTGTAAAAATAGGTTATTTTTTAAGAGATGAATATTTATCAGAGCCCGATTATAATAAATTATCAATACAAGCATTTTTGAATCCTAAAATGTTAGACAATTATGTTTCCATGATTGATATGAATAAAGCTAAGGAATATAGCATTAGTGATTTCCCTGATCATCCTGATACTATTTATTTAACTGTAAGAGATAAAAATGGTATGACGATCTCATTTATTAACTCTCTTTTTGATGCCTTTGGTAGCGGGATAACCGCTCCTAAAAGTGGTGTCTTATTACATTGTAGAGGAAGAGGTTTTAATTTAATTGATGGTCATCCTAATGAATTAAAGTCAAATAAAAGGCCGTTACATACTATAATTC
>Ga0209502_10000616_pt1 | contig 37132 bp, 40 predicted proteins | sample ArcticOcean_MG_C_10_FD_187442 | JGI IMG/M metagenome (GOLD analysis project Ga0209502, IMG submission 187442) | Marine microbial communities from western Arctic Ocean - ArcticOcean_MG_CB11_90 (SPAdes) (version 2) | ecosystem: Environmental > Aquatic > Marine > Oceanic | place: Arctic Ocean... | reverse complement strand
ATATACACAATACAAAGATGTAGTACCAGCATTTGGGGTCCCAGCTGTGAACACTGCTATTTTGCTAGCTAGTGGCGTAACTGTTACTTTTGCTCATTGGGCATTGAAAAAAGCTAACAGGACGGCACTAAGCGCATGGTTATTTGCTACAGTTGCCCTGGGGTTTATATTTGTATATTTCCAAGTAGGTGAATATACTCATGCTATTAACGATTTAGAATTAACAACGAACGGTGGTATATATGGCTCTACATTCTACCTGTTAACAGGTTTTCATGGATTTCATGTGACAATGGGTGCTGTTATGCTCGCGGTAATTCTTTTTAGGTCATTAAAAGGACATTTTAGTGATAAAGATCATTTTGCTTTTGAAGCTGTAGCTTGGTATTGGCATTTCGTTGATGTTGTCTGGCTAGGGTTATTTATATTTGTTTATTGGATTTAGAACCAAAAAAAGCTACCTAAAGTAGCTTTTTTTAAATATGGTTTGGCGTAATCCAACCCATTGACCAACCAATAAAGATTAATATGAACAATAAAACAGATAGAGAGATTCTAATCGTTAATGATTTCGCCATCTTTGTAGATTGATCGTCATCACGCATTAAAAAATGCAAACCTTTAGTTAGCGACAAAAGAATGATTATTAAAATAAAAATTATTAATGCTTTAAAGGCTTCTGTAATATCCATTAGCTTCTCCCAAAGGACAAAAATTGTTTTTTAAAAAATATGAGTTTAACATTACATTAATTCCAACTATTGCTTTCATAGTTGCCTGCATTTGTTTTATCTTACTAGGATTTTGGCAACTAGATAGAGCAGATGAAAAAAATAGTAAGAATTCTAATTATACGTTACGCCAAGCAGATAACTCAATAGATCTCAATAAAGCATTGTCAATAGAGGATGCGGAATCATTTTTATGGAGGCGGACTAAAGTAAATGGTTCATTTTTAAATAAAAAAAGCATAATTTTAGATAATCAGATTTTAAATAAAATTGCTGGCTTCAACGTATTAACTCCTTTTAAGATTAAGGATAGCCAATATACTGTTTTAGTAAATCGTGGTTGGCAACCCAATCTTGCTAGGCGAGAGTTGATACCAAATATTAAGAGTCTAGAAGGAGATATCATTATTAATGGCCATATTGCGAAATTTCCGACCAGCGGAATAAGTCTAGGACAAGAAAATATTGAGACATTAAATTCATCAGTTTTTAGAATGCAAAAATTAGAGATTGTTGAGCTGAGAAATTTTTTAACTTTTAATTTATTACCCTATATGATTTATCTTGATCCGCTGCTTGATAATGAAAGTTATAATACATTTAAGCTTCCAGCACCTGGCTCTGAAAAAAATTATGGTTATGCTTTTCAATGGTTCGCTTTTGCATTTACTTTGTTAATTATTTTTATAAAGATTGGAGTTAGGAGAAAAAAAAATGCAATTAAATCAAAAAAATAAGGGTCAAATAACCTTAATCGGAATCTCTCTTTTCTTCTTTATACCGATCATTACTGCCTGGTATTTGGTCTTTTATACTGATTTCATGACAAACTCCCAAGGAGTTCAACATGGTGAATTGATTGAACCACTTGTTACTATTGGGGAAATAGAAGTAGCTGAAATTAAAACGATGAATAAAGTTTTAATAAATGATAAATGGACTTTGGTTTTTATTGAGAAAGGGCAATGTGGAGATCTTTGCAATGAGAGGTTGTACCAGTTAAGGCAGATTCGATTAGCCTTAGGTGAAGATAGAGATAAGGTTGATAGGTTAGTAATTTTTAATAATGTTAATAATATTGATGAATTGAAGGATCCATATTCTGGTCAAAAATTCATCGATAAAACCTTTAAGAGTTATTCAGAGTTGATTGCAAAATTTAAAATTTTTGATTTAGATAAACCAAACTCAATTTACTTAATAGACCCGTATGGATTTTTGATGATGAGATATCCCCAAGATTTTGAACCAAAGGGAATTATAAAAGATATCGAAAGACTTATCAGGAATTCGAAATAGATTTTTTAATTGTTTTTTCTAGTAATTTATTAAATTCATCAAAATTAATCTCACCTATTATTTTATTGATAATTTTTCCTTCATGGTCGATAAGGAATGAAGTTGGCGTGAGGGTGACCCCATTAAATTGAGCCATAATCTTTTTCTCAAGGTCAAGAACTACTGGAAAAGGGAGATTATTTTTCTTTGAGAAACTCACAACCCTGTTTGGAGGGTCATAAAACATTGATACAGCAATGAGTTCAAAATTTTTATTTTTATACATATTAAATGTTTTGATTAAGTCCGGCATTTCAGCGATACATCCAGAGCAGTCAGTAGCCCAAAAGTTTATTAATACGACCTTGCCTAACAAATCTTTCGAAGTTATTTTCTCACCCTCAATAGTGACCATATCAAGATTGCTTATAGTTTCTTTCTGGAAACTTATTACAACAATACTAGTCATTAATATGAGCAAGCAAGATAAAGAAATAATAATATTTTTATTCATATTCAATTTGATCTAAACATTATATTTAATGTCAAGATTGTTATAATTTTATTAAAATGTATTCTACATTATTTAATGATTCACTATAGGACACTGTTTAATTGGCTTGGTTTAGACGTTTAATTTTATCTGCATCAATTTTAACACTATGCGTTGTAGTTTTTGGCGCATTTGTACGACTATCTGATGCAGGTCTTGGTTGCCCTGATTGGCCAGGTTGCTTTGGGACACTTACGGTCCCGGAAAGCGAAATAGCAATATTAGATGCTCACCAATCTTATCCAGGAAGTATTGTCGAGGTGGATAAGGCATGGATTGAGATGATCCATAGATATTTAGCAGGAATCCTAGGGTTAGCGGTTTTATCGATTGCAATTTTTAGCTACAAAATTCGAAAGGATCTCAAAGTCAAACTTATTTTACCTTTTGGCATATTATCTTTAATTATTTTTCAATCTGCTCTGGGGATGTGGACTGTAACCGAGCTTTTAAAGCCAGCTATCGTCACCTCCCATTTAATGGGGGGCATGACTACATTAGCTTTGCTTACCTACCTAACACATCGCCATTTAGGCGCTATTAGCAACACCATTATTATTAATCCAGGAACGAAATTTTTCATAAGATTTAGTTTTGTTTTGTTATTTATTCAAATTCTACTTGGTGGATGGACAAGCACTAATTACGCAGCTTTAGCATGTACAGATTTTCCGACTTGCCATGGTTCACTTATCCCAGAAATGGACTTTAAGAATGGGTTTAGTATTTTTCGAGAGCTCGGAATGACTCAATCGGGAGAAGGATTGTCAATACAAGCACTTCAAGCAATTCAATGGGTTCATAGAGTTGGAGCCATTGTGTTAACAGCCTATTTTATTTATTTAGCTTATTTACTTCGAAGTTACCCATCTACTAGATTTTATCGCAACCTTTTACTTTTAGTTTTATTTTTTCAAGTTATAATCGGCATTGCTACTCTGGTGTTACATTTACCATTATTTTTAGCTACCCTTCATAACCTTGGGGCTGCATTATTGGTTATAATAGTAACTATTATTAATTCAAGAATTACTCCGCAATATGATAAAAACTATACCTATTAAGAGTTACTGTTCAGCAGAAAACTTAAAAGCTTTTTTCGCCCTCTGTAAGCCACGAGTAAATTCTTTAATAGTTTTTACAGCTGTTATTGGGATGTTTCTAGCTACTCCAGGAATGGTGCCAATAGATATACTAATTAGCGCTATTATTGGAATTGGTTTTGTCTCTGGAGCCGCAGCCGCATTCAATTGCTTGATTGAAGAAAAGATTGATGCAAGAATGGCTAGAACTCGAGGAAGGCCTCTACCAATGGGTAAAGTTTCCCAACAAGAAACTATGTTCTTTGCATCTGTGCTGGGTGGATTAGGATTATTTATACTCTTTTATTTTGTAAATTTCTTAACAATGTGGCTTACGGCTCTAACATTTTTTGCCTACGCAGTAATCTATACGATTTTTCTTAAGCCTGCTACACCAATGAACATAGTAATTGGAGGTGCTTCTGGTGCTATGCCACCAGTTTTGGGCTGGGCCGCTGTAAATAACGCTTTATCGCCTGAGGCGTGGATTTTATTCTTAATTATTTTTTGTTGGACACCCCCTCATTTCTGGGCTTTAGCATTATATCGTCGAGAAGAGTATGCCAAAGTTGATATGCCCATGCTTCCAGTAACACACGGAGAAAAGTTTACGCTACTCCATATAGTTCTTTACACAATAATATTAGTTATTGTCACCATGATGCCATTTAGCATTGGGATGACAGGGCTTATTTATTTATTCTTTGCGACTATATTAAATGCTATATTTCTTTATTATGTTGTGATGCTCTACAGGAATTATTCTGATAAACTATCAATGAAAATATTTAGATATTCTATTGTGTACCTTGGTCTTATATTCACTGCATTTTTAATTGATCATTATTTTAAATTTATTTTTATTTAAATTTTAAGAAGGAAGATTTATGAGTCAGAAAAGAAAATTCAAAGACGTTCTAGAAACAATTACGGTTGTTATTGGTAGTTTTGTTGGAGCCATAGTTATTATTGTTGCTGCTACAACTAAATATGACTTTAGTGAAGCAGAAGAAGTAAAAATTGTTAAAACTAACTCAACAGTGGATATATCACCAGTTGCCAAAGTCGCTCTTGCTGGCGAACCTGAAGGAGTATCTGAAGCGAAGCCTGCAGCTGAAAACTCTATATCTGTTGATAAGATAATAAAAGCTAATTGTGCCATGTGTCATGCAGGAGGATTAATGGGGGCACCAAAAATTGGGGATGCTGGCCAGTGGGCTCCAAGAATTGCTCAAGGAAAAGAGATGCTTGTTAATAACGCTATTAAAGGCATAAGAATGATGCCAGCTAAAGGTGGAAATTCAAGACTTACTGATGCTGAAGTTGCTGCAGCTGTTATTAGTATGGCAAACGCATCTGGAGGTAAGTTATAAATTTTTAGATGTCAATTTATGCTATTGGCGATTTGCAAGGATGTTTCTACTCACTTCAATCTTTATTAGATGCCGTAAATTTTAATAAAAGAGAGGATGAGCTGTGGTTAGTTGGAGATTTAATTAATCGTGGCCAGTGTTCATTAGAGGTTCTTGACTGGTGTTACAACCATCGAGATAATATAAAAATTGTTTTAGGTAATCACGATCTTCATTTTTTAGCCGTTGCCTTTCAGGTTAAATCAATTTCGGCGCAAGACACAATCCAACCCATTCTCAAGCACAAAAACTTATCAAAATATATTGATTGGCTATTATCAATCCCATTGGCACATGGGAATGATGAGTATTTAATGGTTCACGCCGGTGTCGCACCTTCTTGGTCAACAGAGTTAACAAAGGAGTTATCAAGTGAGGTATCGCTTGAGTTAAATAAAAATCCGAAAATTTTTTTAAAAGAAATGTACGGAAATCAACCACAAGTATGGAATAAAAATGATAAGAAACAGGACCGTTTAAGATTTGCAATTAATACTATGACGAGGATGCGTGTTTTAAATCAAGATGGCGCCATCGATTTTTCTTTCAAACAAGGGCTAGATAAAATCCCTCCCAACCTTATGCCTTGGTTCCTTTTTCCCTCTAAAGTTAGAAAAGAATTTATTTTATCAGGACATTGGTCTGCAATTGGAGTTCATCCATATGGGAAAGGCATTACCTTAGATTCTGGCTGTGTGTGGGGTAAAAAACTGAGCGCTTACCGCTTTTCAGACAAAAAAGTTATTTCAATTTCAGCTGACCCCAGAGATTTATACTAAAGACTTGCCGAATAGGCTTTCAATTTCAGATATTGAAGCAGTATGATTTTGACCACCTTGGGATTTTATTTTTATTGCACCCATAACAGAAGCAAGCTGTCCTGTCTGAGCCCAGTCGTATTTATTTATAATTCCATATATCAAACCTGCTCTGTAAGCATCCCCACAACCTGTAGGGTCTATTGGATTCTTAATCGTTATTGCATCAATAATAATCTCTTCTCCATTAGAGAAGATAGAGGACCCTTTGGATCCTTTTGTAATTATTAAAGCAGTTACAGACGCAGCTAACTTTTGAATAGTTAAACCAGTTTTATCAAGTAAAAGCTGTAATTCATAGTCATTTAAAGCAATATAATGAGCTTGATCTATAAAGTTCATCAATTCATCTTTATCAAACATGGGAAGCCCTTGTCCGGGATCAAACATAAATGGAATATTTTTCTCAGTACATTCCCTTGCATGTTGAATCATTCCATCTTTGCCATCAGGTGCAATTATTGCAAGACTGACATCTTCAGAAATTAATGAAATACTATTTTGATGAGATTGAGTCATTGCGCCAGGGTGGAAGGCTGTAATCTGATTATCATCTAAGTCAGTTGTAATATAGGCTTGAGCTGTAAGTGTGTCGGGAATTTTTTTTATATAATCCTGAATAATTTCATACTTACTTAAGCGTTCAACGTAGGGCTGAAAATCTTCTCCAACAGTTGCCATAACTAGAGATGGCGTCTTAAGAAGTGACAAATTGTAAGCAATATTTCCAGCGGTCCCACCAAAGTTTCTTTTCAACTCTGGAACGTAGAATGACACACTTAGTTTATGAATCTGGTCAGGTAGTATATGATTTTTAAAGTAATCATGAAACACCATAATTGAATCATATGCCATAGATCCACAAACTAATATATTACTCATTAAGGCTTCACCACGACTAAGATAACTATTGCAAAGAGAAGGATTACAGGTACCTCGTTAAACCATCGGTAAAAGACATGAGAATGTTTATTTTTTTTAAGTTTAAAATTAATCAAATATTTAAAGCAAGCTATGTGATAAAGAATGAGCAGGATAACACAAAATAATTTTAAGTAAATCCATGTGCCACTAAAGCTATATCCAAGCCATAACCACATTCCTAGAAAGATTGTAATTAAAGCACCTGGAGTCATAATTCCATAAAATAACTTTCTCTCCATAACGATAAACCTTTCATGACTAATTTTATCTTTGGACATTGCATGATAAACAAATAGTCTGGGTAGGTAAAATAAACCGGCAAACCAGGTAACCATGAAAATGATATGAAGGGCTTTTATCCAAAGCATGAAACTTTACCTATAAAAAATGTTCTTAATAATTATGATAAATTTTCTCATAAAATGTACAATAACCCTAATAGAAATGTCGTTGAAAAACTAATGAACGCACCTATATCTCCTAATTTTATTAGAGCTCAATCTCAGTCTTCATCACGTGTGCGAGAAATCCCTTATAACTACACATCATTTTCTGACAAAGAGATTGTGCTTCGCTTTCTTGGTGATGATATTTGGATTGTTTTAGAGGAATTGCGGGGAGAAAGAAAAACCGGTCATTCAGCTAAGATGTTATTTGAAGTTTTAGGCGATCTTTGGGTGGTTAATAGAAATCCATACCTGCAAGATGATCTTTTAGAGAACCCTAAAAGGCTTAAGATGCTTATTCAGGCAATGCTTCATCGAGTCCGCGCAATAGAAGATAGAAGTTTTGGTAATATGAAAGTTGCTCAACTAACAACTGCTGCGTTATCTGCAATTAATTCGTTTGAATCTGAATTCAAGAAAATAAAGAAGCTAAGGAAGCGAGTGTTGTCTCGCTTAAAGCGACACACTAAGAAACATAATGTCCAATTCGATGGCCTTGCAAGAGTGTCGCATGTTACCGACGCTACAGACTGGAGAGTTGAATACCCTTTTGTTGTAATCAACCCAGATACAGAAGAAGAAGTTTCTGAGTTAGTGAAAGAGTGCATAGCGTTAGAGTTAACAATTATTCCGAGAGGAGGAGGTACTGGATATACGGGAGGAGCAATTCCATTAACTCCTTTATCCGCTGTAATTAATACTGAAAAATTAGATAGTATTAGCTCAATAGAGTATAAAAATTTACCAGGCTTAAGTAAACCTACCCCAACAATTAGCTGTGGAGCTGGCGTAGTAACAAGAAGAGCAATGGATTTAGCTTCAAATGCTAAATTAGAATTTGCTACTGATCCTACATCTGCAGATGCATGCTGTATAGGAGGTAACGTTGCTATGAACGCTGGTGGCAAAAAAGCCGTTTTGTGGGGAACAGCTATAGACAATTTAGCCTCCTGGAGAATGGTTGATCCAGACGGTAACTGGGTGAAAGTTGAAAGACTAGACCATAATTTGGGCAAGATTCATGATGTTGAAACAGCTCGCTTTAAGGTCAGTAGATTTTTAAGCGATGGAAATCTCGTTGAAGGGGAAGCAGAGATTTTAGAAATTCCTGGTGCAAGCTTTAGAAAGATTGGTTTAGGTAAGGATGTTACAGATAAATTTCTGAGTGGATTACCAGGTATACAAAAGGAAGGTTGCGATGGCCTCATCACATCTGCTACATTTATTCTTCATAAAATGCCCGAACACATTAGAACTATTTGTCTCGAGTTTTTTGGAAAAGTTTCCGAAGCAGTGCCAACAATTGTTGAGATTAAACATTACATAGATGATCTAGACGGAGTTCTTCTTGCAGGACTTGAGCATTTAGATGAAAGATATATTAAGGCAGTTGGTTATAGCACAAAGTCAACACGAACTATGCGACCCAAGATGGTCCTAATTGCAGATATTGCCAGTGATGATGAGGATACAGTAGGACAAACAGCATCTCAGGTGGTTCGAATATCAAATATAAAAGATGGCGAAGGCTTTATCGCTGTATCCCCTGATGCTCGAAAAAAGTTTTGGCTTGATAGGGCTAGAACTGCTGCAATCGCAAAACATACTAATGCATTTAAAATTAATGAAGATGTTGTTATCCCACTTCCTAATTTAGCAGACTACTCGAATGGGATAGAAAGAATTAATATCGAGCTGTCGATTAATAACAAATTAAAACTTATATATGAGCTTGAACAGTTTATAGAAAAATCTTCAGTAAGCACTGATTCAATTGATAAGCAATTATTGGACAATAAAAAAACTTTAGCTTTTTCGCTACTAAAAAAAATAAAGAGCAGGTGGGTTTATCTTCTTTCAAACCTTGATACCCCTGTCAGTATGCTTGATGAAAGTATTCAAGAGATAAAAGATAGTAACGAAACCTTGTTGGAAGTAATTCAGTCTCATGAAATTATAATTTCATGGAAGTTAGAATTAAAAGAGCCATTAAATGAGATATTTTCTGGTCGTGATTTCCAATTAATTTTAAAAAAAATAAATGATATCCATCAAGAAGTTTTAAGGTCCCGTGTCTTTATTGCATTACATATGCATGCTGGTGACGGAAATGTTCATAGTAATATTCCAGTTAATTCAGATGACTATGAAATGATGCAAGACGCCAATCGAGCTGTAGCTCGGGTTATGAGTTTAGCTAAAAGTCTAGACGGAGTTATTTCTGGTGAGCATGGTATCGGTATTACCAAAATGGAGTTTATTGACGAATCTACAATTAATACATTTGCAAACTATAAAGCAAAGGTCGATCCGAACGGTCATTTCAATAAGGGAAAATTGATGCCTGGGTCTGGGTTGGCAAATGCTTATACACCAAGCTTTGGCTTGCTTGAGCAAGAATCAATTATTATGGAGCAATCTGCTATTGGTGAAATTGCAGATTCCATTAGTGATTGTTTGAGGTGTGGCAAATGTAAGCCAGTTTGTACAACCCATGTTCCTAGAGCAAATTTGCTTTATAGCCCAAGAAATAAGATTTTAGCAACTTCACTATTAATTGAGGCCTTTCTTTATGAAGAGCAAACAAGAAGAGGCATCTCATTTAAACATTTTGATGAATTCAATGATGTTGCTGATCATTGCACCGTTTGCCATAAATGCCTTGCACCTTGCCCTGTAGATATTGACTATGGTGATGTTTCAATTGCTATGAGAAATTTTTTAAGAGAGCAGGGAAAGAAAAACTTTAATGCCGGTACTTTTATGGCTATGAGCTATTTAAATATGAAAGACCCAATTACAATTAAGATAATGAGAAAATTGATGGTTGATGTTGGTTATAAAATTCAGAGATGGGGCCATTCTGTATTTAAGAAAGTTGGGCTTGTTAACTACTTAAAAAAATCACCAACACCAACTGTGGGTAAGGCCTCAGTAACTGCCCAAGTTATTCATTTTATGAATAGACCAATGCCAAAAGATATGCCGACCAAAACTTCTAGAGGACTTTTAGGAATAGAGGATGATAAAGTCATTCCGGTAATAAGGAATCTAGATCGAATCGATGATGACTCTGAAGCTGTATTTTATTTTCCTGGTTGTGGTTCAGAGCGTCTATTTTCACAGGTTGGGTTGGCTACACAAGCGATGCTTTACGAGGTGGGGGCAATCACAGTTTTACCTCCGGGATATCTATGTTGTGGGTATCCGCAAACTTCATCTGGAGATCATGAAAAAGGTCAGGAGATAACATCAGATAATAGAGTTCAATTCCACAGAGTAGCTAATACATTAAATTATTTAGACATTAAGACAGTGATTGTTTCCTGCGGCACCTGTATGGATCAATTACAAAAATATGAGTTTGAAAAGATTTTCCCAGGTTGTCGGTTGCTTGATATACATGAGTATTTGATGGAAAAAGGCGTTAAGATGAAGGGAATTCAGGGGCAGCAATATATGTACCATGACCCATGCCATAGTCCGATGAAAACTTATTCACCTACTGAGGTTACCAATGCATTAATGGACCAAGATGTCCCACTTAATGACAGGTGTTGTGGGGAATCAGGTACATTTGCTGTAGCAAGACCAGATATTGCATCACAAGTAAAAATGAGGAAACAAGAAGAAATTGAGAAGGGGTTAAAAGAGTTGCCAAAGACAACCGACCTCCAGAATCCAGTGAAAATTCTTACGTCATGTCCTTCATGCCTTCAAGGGCTTGCAAGATATGGCGATGATACTAATACTGAAGCTGATTATATTGTTGTAGAACTAGCAAAGCATAATTTAGGTGATAGATGGCTTCAAGAATATGTGGAGAAAGTTAAAAAAGGTGGAATTGAGAAAATTCTTTTATAATTAGAATGGTAAGAAAATACCAGTTGTAAAGCTTTGAATCGCTCTTGTTACAGCTCTTTCTGTTTTTTCTGACAAGGTAAATGCAAAGTAATCTGTGCGCCCAATTATTTTCCCAAACTCTCTCTCAAAAGATAGGTTAGTATTTTTATTGCTAAGCCCATTAGAAATTAGATATGGCTCATTGTTATCATTTTTTTTAGAGGAGAGTTTCCAAACAATTACTTCAAAATTTCTAGCGGCGTTGTAAATTTTTTGTGGGTCTAATGAATCAAATATATAAAATTCTTTTTTATCACCATGAGCTTTTATAAGCATAGTGTAGAGACCAGTAATTAAAGATAAAACCCGATCACCTTCATAATTACTATCAAAAACTTGATTTAAAGCATCAACACCTTGGGCATTATTAATCCGTTCAAATTTCCAGTTATGATCACCATTAAAAACCCAATTAGTCATTTTTTCAGCATTATCGGAGGTACTTTTTTTTAACTGGTTAGGATTTTTTTTGTAAAATTTAATCATTAGAATTTTTAAACTTTCTATATTCTCACGAATTTCATAGTCAGCCATGCGATCAAAATCTGATTTACCAAATTGATTTATAGATCCTTTATCATATTGTGTTGAGTCTTTTTTCTTAAGGGTTGATGTTGAGCAAGAAAATAAAGTAAAGGTTAATAAGAGTATTAGAACTTTCATTTTTTAATTAAGCAATTGAGTCATTATTAAAAATTAGTTTAAAGGAACTGCCCTTACCTATGTCGCTAGTAATTTTTAATTCCCCGTTGTGTTGATTAACAATATTTTTAACTATTGAAAGTCCGAGTCCAGTACCTCCAGTCTCTCTACTTCTATCTGCGTCAATCCTATAAAATCTTTCTGTAATTTTATTGATATGTTTTTTTTCAATTCCATTCCCATTATCCTTAACCTCAAAAATAGGTAATCCATTTATCAATCCCCAGCTGATAGATATCGAACCATTTTCATTAGTGTACCTAATAGCGTTAGTGATTAAATTTATAAACGCACTCTCTATCTCTTTTTTTGATCCATATATTTTAAGTTTATTATCAATTTGATACTTAATTGTATGGTTCTTTGAATTTAGAGAAGCGATAGTTTTTTTAATTTTACTAATCATTGTGCTTATAAAAATTTTCTCAGAACGATTTTGGAAAATGCTAGATTCAACATTGGAAAGTAATAATAAATCATCAATAAGCTTTGACATTCTATAAGCTTGTTTACCCATAATCTTAAGCATATTTTTTTGTTCATTGCTGTTAGATTTGAACATATCCTCAAATGTTTCAATAAATCCTAAGATTACAGTGAGTGGAGTTTTTAGCTCATGAGAAACATTAGAAATAAATTGTTTTCTTTCGGACTCAATTTTAATAGTTTGACTTATATCTTTCGCAACTAAAACTTTTTGTTTTTCGCCAAAAAGTACAATTTTTATTTCAATTATTTTTTCATTTTGCGCTTCTAGATTAATTTTAATAGATTTTTCAAAATCCCCTCCATCAAGGTAGCTCATCAAATCTGTATTTCTAAATATATAGTTAATTGGCTGCCCTGTATCTTTTTTTGGGTTTAAATTAAGCATAACTTGAGATTTTTTATTGCTCCACATAATTTCATTATTTTCGTTAAGAGCTACAACTCCGTCCATAAGTGCTTCCGCTGCTTGGATGAACTGATCAAGCGTAGAAACAAGCTCTTTTTTAGATTTTTTATTACTTTTAAGAATTTGGTAGTGTTTGCTGAAAATATTTTGCCAAATACCTGTCCCGTGAGGTAGATTTGATAACGAAGGATTGTTAAGCCATTTTGAGAGTTTATTTATCCAATATACATGAAGAATAAAATAAATACTGAGAGTAAACAGGCACACAATTAATCCATGTGTAATTGAATAAATATTAGATGCCATTAGAAATAGTAATATTTCTAATACAAAAAACCAGAATGTACTCCAACGGATATCTTGCAAAATTTTACCTTTTTATGTTGGCATATTAATTTATTATAACTAGGATTCACACCATTTATTCATTATCTAATCTCTCGAAAATCTATAACCAGAGCCACGAACTGTTTGAATCATTCTATCGTAGTGAGAATTTTTAAGCGCCGCTCTTAATCTTTTTATATGAACATCGACAGTTCTGTCTTCTATAACTGATTTGTTGCCCCATATTTTATCTAAAATTTGATTTCTGCTATAAACACGATCAGAATTTTTCATAAGGAAATGAAGTAATTTGAACTCAGTAGGACCTATGTTAATTTTTTTGTTATCTACTTGAACTTTATGTGACCCAGGGTCAAGAACTAAAGCATCAATTATTATAGGCTCATTAATTAATTCTGGACTTCTTCTTCGGAGTAATGCTTTTATTCTTGCTATTAACTCCCTAGGACTAAATGGTTTAGTGAGGTAGTCATCAGCACCAACATTCAAACCTTTGATCTTGTTGTCCTCGTCAGCTTTTGCAGTCAACATAATTATTGGGATCGATTTAGTTTCAGAGTTAGCTTTAAGCCTTTTTGCAAACTCAATGCCATCCATTCCAGGTAACATCCAGTCAAGTACTATCAGGTCGGGGATGGTTTCTTTAACGATATTGTTAGCATATTCTGCATTAATTGCTCTAATTGGGTTAAAGCCAGCTTGGTGAATATTTAATGATATAAGTTCTAGTATTGAGCTTTCATCTTCTACTATCAATATATTTGCTGGCATGGTCTATTCTTTAAAATTAATTTATTTATATTATGACATTTATATGACAATCACATGACAATAATAGGAAATACTGTTTAATTCAAAAATCGTAAGAAAATTAATAGGAAATAGCTTATGATTAACCTTTTAAATATTTTAATATTAAATATTAAAGGTGCCTGTTATGTTTGAATCTTTAGCTAAGAGTAAAATTGTTGCCGATAAGTCATTTAATCGTTGGATGGTCCCACCAGCAGCTTTATTTATTCATTTATCGATCGGGATGATTTATGGATTTAGTATATTTTGGCCAGGCCTAACTAAACTCATTGGAAGTGAATGTGGAGAAGCGATAGGCTTTTGGGAGAGAGCATTTACAACTTCATGTGATTGGTTAAGGAGTGATGTTGTATGGACTTTTGCAATAGCTATAGTATTTCTGGGCATGTCGGCAGCAGTTTTTGGTCATTGGCTTGAAAAAGCAGGACCAAGAAAAGCCGGAGTTGCAGCGGCAATATTTTGGGGTGGAGGCTTAATGATTACATCACTTGGTGTTTCATTACATCAACTGTGGTTAATTTGGTTAGGTGCTGGTGTAATCGGTGGTATTGGACTTGGGCTTGGTTATATTTCTCCAGTATCAACATTAATTAAGTGGTTTCCAGACAGAAGAGGCTTAGCGACTGGTATGGCAATTATGGGGTTTGGTGGAGGGGCTATGATTGGAATGCCACTAGGAGACAATCTTATTAGTAGTTATGGCATTGCTCAGACTTTTTTCATTATGGGTTGTATTTATCTAATCTCAATGACAATCGGTGCTTTTGGATATCGCGTCCCAGCAGAAGGATGGAAGCCCGAAGGATGGAAGCCCGAAGTTAAAAAAACTAGCGGAATGATATCGTCAAATCATGTTCATGTTGGAGTTGCACATAAAACTCCACAATTTTGGCTTTTATGGGGTGTACTTTGTTTAAATGTTTCGGCGGGAATAGGTGTTTTGTCTGTTGCAAAGCCCATGTTCCAAGAAATTGCTGCTAGCAGTTTTGATCCATTGATAATTGGTGCAATTGCCACAGGATTCGGTGCGTTATTATCTTTATCAAATATTATCGGTAGGATTTTTTGGGCATCTTCATCTGACTTTCTTGGGAGAAAGTTGACTTATGCAATATTTTTTAGTCTAGGAACAGTTCTGTATTTATTAGCACCCTGGGCTGGTCTAAATCAGTATATTGCAACCTTTGTTTTGATTACTTTAGTTATTCTAACAATGTATGGTGGAGGATTCGCAACAATACCTGCATATTTGGCAGATATTTTTGGGACTCAGCATGTAGGAGCTATTCATGGCCGGCTTTTAACTGCATGGTCATTTGCAGGAATTATAGGACCAATGCTGATTTCATATTTAAGGGAGTATCAATTATCACAAGGCATTCCTCCTGATCAGGCATATAACTCTAGCTTTAAAATATTAGCCATACTTTTAGTTGTTGGATTTATTCTTAATTTACTAATAAAACCTGTTAATAAGAAATTCTTTATGACTGAAAAACAATTAAAGGCTGAGCAAATGACTACTGAGAGTAACAAAGAGAAGGTAGTAAGTAGCTCAGCACATACTAACAAAGCGCTACAAAGCTTTTTGTTACCTGTAGCATGGTTAGTTGTCAGTGTTCCAATTGGTTGGGGAATTTTAAATGCATTACAAAAAGGGTTGATAATTTTTCAATAAGATAATATGAATGAAGAAGAAATAAAAATTTTATCTATTGGGATAGTCTCATCTAGATTTAATAATGAAATTGTAGAAAAAATTTCTAAAGCGTGTATATCAAGATTACTAGCATTAGGAGTGAGGAAAAAAAACATTACTCATAAAACGGTACCTGGCGCGTTAGAAATACCTATCGCATTACAGAAAATGACAAAATCCGAAAGTACTATTGATGTAATGATTGCAATTGGGTTGGTTATAAGAGGGGACACATACCATTTTGAAATAGTATCTAATGAATCAGCAAGTGGAATTATGCGAGTTCAGCTAGACCATTCAATTCCAATTATAAATGCTGTATTAACGACAAATAGTTCAACAGAAGCTCTCTTGAGAGTAAATATTAAGGGGGAGGAGGCAGCTGAAGGTGCCGTTGAAATGGCATTAAAAAATTACCGTAATGAGTGAATCTAATAAAGCTAATAGTAGATCAAGAAAAAAAATTAATAATCGAAGAAAGTCACGAGAATTAGTTATGAAAAGCATTTATCGTGGTTTGGTTAATACGTTTGATTTAACACAGATTCAAAAAGATATTCGTGATGACCCAGACTTTATAAGGGCAGATGAAAAGTTTTACGTTGAGATTTTAAAAGGCGTTTTTAAGAATTTAGAGACACTAAAGATAGAAATTACGAGCTATCTTGACCGATCATATGAAGAGCTAAGCCCCATTGAGTTATCTATTATATATAGCTCACTTTACGAATTAAAGTATTCCCCCTCAGTCCCATATAAAGTAGTAATAAATGAAGCAATAGAGATAGCAAAATCATTTGGAGGTATAGATGGATATAAATATATTAATGCCATTCTAGATAAAGCTGCTGAAAAAAATAGAAAAGGAGAGTTGAATAAAAGTAAATAAATTACAGTGATTCAGTATGGAGTTTGCCACCTTTCCAAACCAAGAAACTTCCTGAGTCATACCAGTCATCTAACACCCATCGATTACAAATATTATTATCTAGTAAATACTCATGTTTTTTTGGGCGATGGGTATGACCATGAATCATTATTTGAGGAAAGTTTAAATCTTTAAATAATTTTTTTACTTCATCTTCATTTACATCCATTAAAATATTACTTTTACTTTTTTGCGCCTCACTACTTTTTATTCTTAAATCTTTACAAATTTCTAATCTTTTATCAATCTCCTGATTTATAAAATCTTTTTTCCATTTTTCTGATCTAACCACTGCTCTAAAATCTTGATACTCTTTATCATCGATACATAAAGTATCACCATGAAGAATTACTGCCTCTTGATTTCCAAGTTGAATCAATGTTGGATCCTCAAGAATAATGATATTAGTTTTCTTTAAGAATTTAGGCCCGATTAAAAAGTCTCTATTACCCGGTATAAAATAAATTTTAGATTCTAATCCTTGAAGCGTTGACACTACTGAATTGAATTGATTTGCATCATCTCCAATCCAATATTCAAAAAGATCACCGAGTATAAAAAGAAAATCATGCTTACTTGCATGATTTTCTATAAAACTATTAAATTGATCAATTACAGCCGGAGAATCTTCACTCAAGTGGGTATCAGAAACGAATAAAGCGCTTGTTTCAACCTTAATCAGCTGATACTTCCTCAACAATTACTTGCTCAATAGGAACGTCTTGATGGCCATTTTGAGATCCTGTTTTGACGGAGTTAATTTTATCAATAACATCAAAACCTTCAGTAACTTTAGCAAAGACACAGTAACCTGAACCATCTTGCCCTGGATGATCAAGAAAACTATTGTCAGATGTATTAATGAAAAATTGGGAGGTCGCAGAATCAGGATCACTTGTTCTCGCCATTGCTACAGTATATTTCTCATTTTTTAACCCGTTACTTGCCTCATTTTTAATAGGGGAGTGAGTTTTTTTCTGGGTCATATCTAACTCAAAACCACCACCTTGAATCATAAATCCATCTATTACTCGATGAAAAATAGTTTTGTTAAAAAAACTTTTTTCAACATAATCTTTAAAATTTTTGGATGATATTGGTGCATTTAGCTCATCAAGCTCCAACGAAAAGCTACCAAGATTTGTTTTAATTTTCATTTATACTTACCTTTGTTTAATTGATTTAATGACGACTTTTTTGATGGGTACGTCGCTTTGCCCATTTTTTGGTGATGTTTTAAGTTTTCCAATTTTATCAACAATATCTTTTCCTTCAATTACACTTCCAAAAACACAATAACCTATTTTGCTAGAGCTTGGCCCAGAGTAATTTAAAAAATCATTATCTTTTAGATTTATAAAAAACTGAGAGGTGGCTGAATTAGGGGCATTTGTTCTCGCCATCGCTAATGTATATGCATTATTTTTAAGCTTATTATTTGATTCGTTGATAATTGGTTCATTCGTTTTTTTTTGTATCATATCATTATCAAAACCACCACCTTGTATCATAAAGTCTCCGATTACCCGGTGGAAAATCAGCCCATTATAAAATCCATCTGCAATATATTGCTTAAAGTTTTTAACTGTTTTTGGGGCTTTTTCTGGATAAACTTCGATCGTTATGATGCCTCTATTTGTTTCAACAATAAATGTATTGGAATCTTTGGCAACTGCATTCACTCCAATCATGATGAATAAATTTAGGACTATTATTTTAAGTATATTTTTCATAAAAAATCTCTCTCTCATTATGTTTATTTATTTTGGTTGTAGAACTAAAAATGTTGCATGGTATAATTTTCGAATGATTAAATCTATCATAAATTAATTTTTAATACCACTCAATGGCGTAAACACTCGATTATAAATGCTTTCACTATATAACAGCTTAACAAATCAAAAAGAAATTTTTAAATCTATTAAACCACAAGAGGTTCGTCTCTATGTATGTGGAATGACAGTTTATGACTTCTGTCATTTAGGCCATGCGAGAGTTATGGTTATTTTTGATGTTATTAACCGTTGGCTAAAGATAAGTGGTTATAACGTTCAATATGTCAGGAATATTACCGATATTGATGACAAAATTATAAAAAAGGCTGCTGATGAAAATATCACTATTAAAGATTTAACTGAAAGATTTATAAGTGAGATGAATCAAGATGCAGACGCACTTGGTGTTTTGCGGCCAGATTCTGAACCAAAGGCAACTGATCATATTAGCGATATTATCAATATGATTCAAATATTAATAGATAAGGGATTTGCCTACGTAGGGGAGAATAATGATGTTTATTACTCTGTCTCAGAGTTTAGTGGTTATGGGAAACTGTCTGGTAAAACATTAAAAGATTTAAGGGCTGGGGATAGGGTAGACATCGATCCATATAAAAAAAATAATTTTGATTTTGTTATGTGGAAATCAGCTAAAAAAGATGAGCCAGCATGGGATTCTCCATGGGGACCAGGTCGGCCAGGTTGGCATATTGAATGTTCTGCTATGAGTAATTTAATCCTAGGTGATCATTTTGATATTCATGGGGGAGGGCAAGATTTACAATTTCCACATCATGAGAATGAAATTGCACAGTCTGAAGCATCAAACGATTGTAAAATGGCAAATTATTGGCTCCATAATGGCTTTGTAAAAATTGATAATGAGAAAATGTCGAAATCTTTAGGTAATTTTTTCACTATTCGATCGATACTAAAAAAATATTTACCAGAAGTTGTTAGGTTTTTTATTTTAAGAGCTCATTACCGAAGCCCTTTAAATTATTCAGATATTCAATTAGATGATTCGAAACAAGGCTTAACAAGACTATATTTATCTATTAGAAATAAAGCTAAATCTCCTAAACTTGAAATTGATTGGTCAAATAATTATGCGGTAAGATTTAAAGCTGCACTTGATGATGACTTTAATACACCTTCAGCTATCGCTATATTGTACGAGTTAGCTAATGAAATAAATAAGAATAAAGATGATCAAAAAATAGAGCTTTTAGTCAGTCTAGCTAATACCTTAGGCATCTTAACTATGAATCCAGATGATTTTTTACAAGGCGTTATGATGCCATCCACAAGAGACGATGGACTAAATATTGATCAGTTAATCAAAGAAAGAAATTTAGCAAAAAAAAATAAAGATTATGAAGATGCCGACAGAATTAGAAAACTTCTTTTAGAAAATGATATTCTATTAGAAGACACTGCTGAAGGTACTATTTGGAGGCAAAAATAAAGATATGGCTATTAATTTAAAAATGCCTGTTAATAAAGATTTATTAAGAGTGCCAGGAATTAAACTCGCTACTTTGTCAGCTGGACTTAAATATAAAGATCGTAAAGATTTGATGTTAATAGTGCTTGACGATGAATCCATAGTTTCTGCTACATTTACTCAGAATAAATTTTGTGCGGCCCCAGTGATAGTTTCAAAAAAGCACCTTAAAGTAACTAGTGCTATAAAAGCATTAATTGTGAACACTGGGTCAGCTAATGCCGGAACTGGAGACAAGGGGATAAAGGACGCCGAATCGGTTTGCAAATCAATAGCAAAAGTATTAGATGTTAAGCCTAGTCAGGTTTTACCTTTTTCAACTGGAGTTATTATGACACCACTTCCTGTTCATAAAATAAATCAAGTGACTCCTAATTTAGTTAAAGGTTTAAAAGAGAACAATTGGCTTGGGGCAGCAGAGGCAATTATGACGACAGATACTCTTCCTAAAGCAGTATCAAAAAGTATATTAATTCAGGATGAAAAACTGACAATTACTGGAATCAGCAAGGGTGCTGGAATGATCCATCCTAATATGGCTACAATGCTGGCTTTTATTTTAACTAATGCAAATATTTCTCTAGAAATGCTACAAAAATTAAATAAAGAAATTGTGGATACTACATTTAATTGTATCTCTGTAGATGGGGACACATCAACAAATGATTCATTTATAATTGCTGCAACAAATCAAGCTAAACACTCAAAAATAGTAAAGGAAGATAAAGATTATAAAGTATTAAAATCGGCAATTTTTGATATTGCCCTTGAGCTTTCCCAGGCAATTATAAGAGATGGGGAGGGTGCTACAAAATTCATAACGGTTGAAGTTCTAGGTGGAAAAAGTGTGGGCGAGTGTAAGGAAATAGGAATGAGTATAGCTAAATCTTCTCTTGTAAAAACAGCTTTTTTTGCATCAGATCCAAATCTAGGAAGAATATTGGCAGCGATTGGTAATAGTAATTTGAAGGAGATAGACATATCATTAATTGACTTATATATTAATGAAATACTATTTGCTACTAAAGGTACTATTGCAGAAGATTTTGATGAGGTAAAAATTCAAAAAGAAATGAAGAATTCTGAGGTTTTTTTAAAGGTTAATTTAAATAAAGGAAAATTTAAATCAACAGTGTGGACAACTGACTTATCTTATGAATATGTCAAAATTAATGCTGAATATAGAACCTAAAGTAGTGAATATTAATGTTTCAGTCGCAGTTTTATTCAATAGCAATAACCAGGTACTTCTTGCACAGCGCCCACCTCCTAAAATTTGGCAAGGGTGGTGGGAGTTTCCCGGAGGTAAAATAGAAAAAAATGAAACATCAGTTGATGCTTTGTATCGAGAAATCTATGAAGAAATTGGTGTCAAAATAATCCAATTTGAAAATTGGGTGACAAGAAGCTACACTTTTGGAGGTAACCATATAACACTTCATTTCTTTAAGGTATTTAAGTGGGAGGGCAAGGTTACCCCGAAAGAAAATCAAAAGTTAGTATGGACATACTTACAAAAACCAAAAGTTTCTCCCATTCTTCCTGCTAATTTATTTATTCAAAAAGCATTTGATATTCCAAAATATTATGCAATAACAAATTTATCAGAGACATCAAAAAAAGTATTTTTTAATCAATTACAAAAAAAAATTAGTGATGGTCTGAGGATGGTGCAAGTTCGTGAAAAGAATATTTCATATAATGAATTTAAAATTTTTTCGACAGAAGTCATTAAGGTTTGTAAGCGAAAAAATGTAAAAGTAATAATTAATTCTGATGTCAACCTAGCATATGAATTAAAGGCTGATGGAGTCCACTTAAGATCTAATGACCTTCTAAATATTAAAAAAGTACCTAAAGATTTAATAGTATCGGCTTCATGCCATACCGAAGAGGAAGTTGATTTTGCTGAAAAATTAAATATTAATTTTTTAGTTTTATCTGCAGTGAAAAAAACTTTATCTCATCCTGGTATGCAGCCAATAGGTTGGAGTAAATTTAAAAGAATGGTAAATAAGGTTAATACACCAATTTACGCACTTGGGGGCTTAGGGACTAATGATTATAAAGTTGCTTTAGAGAATGGAGCAATAGGAATTGCGTCGCAAAGACTAATCTGGGATTGATTAATTAACTTTAAATTGGATAGATTTAGAGATTATTTTTTTATTTTTTAACTGGAAAGTAAATACAAAATCAACATCATCGCCTTCTTTAAGGTCTCTTTCTACATCAAAAAGCATAAGATGGTTGCCTCCTGATTTAAACTGGTATTTTTTATTTTTTAATAGTTCAGGTAAAATTTTTCTCATTTTCATTATTTCACCATCCATAATCATTGAATGAGCTTCAATACGACCAATCATTTTTGCTTCAATTTTTATTATTGTTGCATCTTCACTGGGGATTATATTCATATAACCAGCGGTAATTTTTTGCCCCGGACGCAACTTAGAGATAAAATTACTCTCAGCTGATATTGAAAATTCAACTGCAAATGCTTGAGACGAGACTAAAGAAAATAGTATAGTAGCTATTAGTAAGTTAAATATTTTCATCAAATTCATTATCATTTTTATTTCCAGGTATTTGAAATTTTTCCGTTGCCCAAGCTCCAAAGTCTATTAACTTACACTTTTCTGAACAAAATGGCCTATATTTATTGTCTTTAGAAAGGCTTGAATCATTTCTACAATTTGGACATTTATAAGACATATTCAGAATGAAGCTATACCAAGCTTAAATTTAATAGCCTTAGTTTGAGATTTACCCGACTTTATTTTTAAATGCACATTAACAGCATATTTATTCGATGAAATATTAGGGAAGCACTTTGGTTTTGAGGGTAAAGTTATGATAACCAAGTCATTCTTGAGTGATGGATCAAGTTTGTATTGAATTTCTTCCGTCTTAGTTTCCATTGAATGGCTCACAACATTGTTTCTTAAAAGATGCATTAAGGTGCTAATTGCAATTTTTATTGAGCTAATATCATTTAGTTTATTTTTAAAATAAGCTTTTCTCTCTGTAAAAGATGTAGATTCTAACCAAAACTGAAACTCTGGAAAGTCAGTTGATACTATACCAAATGGGCTAGCAGCTCTTGTTTTAAGTTCGTGCAAAAATTTATCACCACCAAAAGTAAATCCAGCCAGAACCTTGGCTTTTTCAAGCTGCGACCTTATTTTATTAAGATCAGTTTGAATTTTTATATTATTTTTTGTTTTAATTTTTGACTTTAATTTTAATCTTTGTTTTTCAATTTCTTGGATAAGTTCGACTTTTAGATCTCCACGAGATGCAAATGACATAATATCAAAATAAGTAGCGAAACAAATATGAGCAGAAAATTCTTTCTTATTGCTCATTTGAGTTTCCATTTTCTTAAAAATTTCTTCGATTCTTAGAAATTTTCTTATTCGCTCATTGAGAGGGAATTCATAGGTAATCATTTTTTATTTCCGATTAATTTTGTTAGTTAAATAAATGTGATACTGGTTAACTTTATTCTTAAGAGATAGTAATGTTGAATCATTATTGATTATTTTATTAGACAACTTATTTTTATAATCTCGAGATAATTGTGATTTTATAATAGAATTTATTAAGACATTGTCTATCTTATCTCTTTTACTGACTCTTTTAATTTGTTTTTCTTCGTCACAATCAATAAGCAAACTTTCGTCTATCAGCTCTAAGTAAACTTTAGTTTCAAAAAGTAATGGTATCACTATCACTATGTATTCATCTGATTTATATCGAGATATTTTTTTTTTACATTCTTTAAATATTAGTGGGTGAAGTATAGATTCAATTTTTTTCTTTATCTCAGGATTTCTAAAGATATCATATCTTAGCTTAGCCCTTATTATTTCATTATTTTTATCGAGATATTTTGTCCCAAAATATTTGGTAATACCAACATATCCAGGTGAGTTTTTTTGGGTAATTTCATGAGCAATATTATCAAGATCTATTAATGGAACTGAAAGTGCATCAAATATTTTTGCAGTCTCACTTTTTCCTGAGCCAATACCACCTGTTAAGCCTACTATATACAATTAAGTCTCACCTTGAAAAAATTTTTAAATTTAATAACCATATTAATTTATTAGTTTATATGATAAGTTTACCTATAATTATGAAAGAAAAAAAAATAGAAAGCCACCTAATTGATTTACCTTCCGACCCTTTCTCGTTGCTTGATTCCGTAGTATGCAAAGTAGAGGTTGATTTAGCAAGTTGGCTTAGTCATTTATCGGGAAAAAAAAATTGGGAAGTATGGTCAGAATCAGAGAATGATAATCATATAATTTTTTTCTTAAAGCAAGATAATCAGGATGCTGAAGTTACCTTGTACAGTAGCGGGTATGCAAGAGTTGATATAGATGGTGAAGCAGTCTTCCAGGGTGATATTATTGAAAAAAATGCTAGCGCCGCACGTCTAAGTTATTATAATATTGAAAGTGGCGAAAGGATTCTTTTACATTAATTTTTTCTAGCAACACAGTATTCTGCGAGCTCTTTTATTGTTTTTTTATAGTCGTTATTTGGTAATTTATCCAGCACCATCTTAATCTTGTTTAGCTGCTCTTCAGATTTTATTTGAACTTTTGATATTGATTTTGTATCCTCAATGATGCTAATAATATCTGGAAGTTTACTTATATCCCCAACTTTAATAGCCTCATTAATCAGCTTCCGTTGGCTTTTTGTTGAATCCTTCATTGCATATATTAACGGCAAAGTAATTTTACCCTCACTTAGGTCATCACCTAGATTTTTACCAATTTGGCTTGCATTGCCTGAGTAATCAAGAATATCATCTATTAGCTGGAAGATAATTCCAAAATGAAACCCCAATCTAGCATATGAATTAATCTTTTCAGAACTATTATTATTTGCTATTCCTGCAAGACTTCCGCATGCCTCAAAAAGTTTAGCAGTTTTAAATTGGATTACTTTAAAGTATTGCTCTTCGCTTACGTCTGGATTATGACTATTTAAAAGCTGCAATACCTCGCCTTCCGAGATGGCATTAGTAGTATTAGATAAAATATTCATTATTTTCATATCGTCAATAGCCACCATCATCTGAAATGATCTAGAGTATATAAAATCTCCAACTAAAACACTGGCTGCATTTCCAAATAATGCGTTTGCAGTTTGAATATTTCGTCTTTTTGCAGACTGATCTACTACATCATCATGAAGAAGGGTAGCGGTATGAATAAATTCAATAATTGCTGCAATTTTATGGTTAACTTCTTTAATTTCTCCATCCATACCTGAAATTAAAAGATGTAAAATTGGTCTCATTCTTTTTCCACCACTACTAATAATATGGCTAGAAATTTGATTGATAATCGGGATATCCGAACTAAGTGATCTTTTAATCACATCGTTCACTGATTCCAATTGGATCTTTATCGGAGAGGTTATAGTATCTAAGGACAAAAATGTATACTTAAGTTAATTAATTTAGATAAAATTTTATCACATTAAGCTTAAATTTTAATTTGAAAGAATAGTCATTGATAATTGCTTGCGTTAAACAATCTAATTAATTGATAGTTTTTAGTTTTATGAGTATAATCGCTCATCTAATTTGTTAATAATTTTTAATAAGGTATGTCAAATGTACGCGGTAATTAAAACAGGCGGTAAACAGTTTAAAGTAACTGAAGGTGATACATTAAAAGTCGAGAAGCTTTCAACTGAAGTTGGAAAAGCGCTCAACATAAGTTCGGTTTTAACACTTGTAGATGGTGATAAAGTAACAATTGGAACGCCTATCGTTAAAGGCGCTAGCGTAGATGCTACTATCGTCTCACATGGAAAGGGAGATAAGGTAAAAATCTTCAAAATGAATCGTCGAAAAGGATACAGAAAGTCACAAGGTCATAGGCAGAGTTATACAGAGATTAAGATTAATAAGATCGCAGTTAAATAAAGATTCGAAGGAAAATTAAATATGGCACATAAAAAAGCAGGTGGTAGTTCTCGAAATGGTCGCGATTCAAATGCTAAAAGATTAGGCGTAAAAGCTTTTGGTGATGAATTTGTTAGAGCTGGAAGCATTATTTTAAGACAAAGAGGAACAAAAATGCATCCAGGGGAGAATGTTGGTATGGGTAAAGATCATACTTTATTTGCAAAAACAGATGGCAAAGTAAACTTCACTACGAAGGGTGCTTTAAAAAGAAAATTAGTTAATATACTACCTGTTTAAGAAAATTTTATTGAATCTAAAGCCCTATCAGTTGATAGGGCTTTTTTGTTTGGAAAAAATATAATGAAGTTTATTGATGAAGCGACAGTAAATATTTATGCAGGCGATGGTGGGAACGGTATTGCTTCTTTTCGAAGAGAAAAATATGAGCCAATGGGCGGTCCTAATGGCGGGGATGGCGGGAGTGGTGGTTTTATCTACTTTGAATCTGACGAAAATATTAATACATTAATAGATTTTAGATTTGTTAAGAATTATCGTGCAAAAAGAGGTGAAAATGGCAGAAGTTCTGAGTGCTATGGCGCAAAAGGAGCAGATCTCATACTTAAAGTTCCAGTAGGTACAGTAATATCTGAAAAGCAAACCGGAGAAATAATAGCAGACTTTAAGGTGCATGGAAGTAAAATAATAGTTGCTAAAGGAGGTAAGGGCGGCTTAGGAAATGTGCATTTTAAGTCAAGCATTAACCGAACCCCAAGGCAGTGTACTCAAGGTGAGCCAGGAGAGGAATTTGAGATTTATTTAGAGTTGAAAGTATTAGCTGATGTTGGTTTATTAGGTATGCCAAACGCAGGTAAGTCTTCGTTAATAAGGTCTATATCGGCAGCTAAACCGAAAGTAGCCAATTACCCATTTACGACTCTTCAGCCTAATTTAGGTGTAGTTAGAATTGACATGCAGAGAAGTTTTGTTGTGGCTGATATACCAGGATTAATTGAAGGTGCTGCGGATGGACATGGTTTAGGACATCAATTCCTTAGGCACCTATCAAGAACAAAGTTGCTACTTCATATTCTTGATATCGCACCTTATGATGAGTCAATAAACCCTATATCAGAGGCAAAAGCTATTATTAAAGAATTAGAAAAATATAGTAAAGACATCGCCCTTAAAGAAAGGTGGCTAGTTTTAAATAAAATTGATTTACTAAGCGATACAGACAGCGTTAAAAGTAATATTATAGAAAAATTAAGGTGGACTGGGAAAGTATTTTGCATATCTGCAATAAATGGAAGTGGATGTAAAGCTCTAACATATGAGATTATGAAGCATATAGAATTAGAAAAAAATAAATTATGAAAAAATTTAAATTCTCACAAGCAGAAAAAATAGTTATCAAACTAGGGTCTAGCATCGTTACAAATGATGGAAGAGGTTTAGATGAACAATGCTTATCAAGCTTGATTAAGCAAATTGCAATCCTAAATTCTCACAAGAAACAAATTGTACTGGTTTCAAGTGGAGCAATAGCTGCTGGATTAAAGAAATTAAAAATCAAGCAAAGACCTAATGCCTTAAGTGAATTACAATCAGCAGCTGCAGTAGGCCAAATGGACTTAGTTCAGGTTTATGAAAGGTTATTTTCTCAAAATAATTTAGTAGCAGCACAAGTCTTATTAACACATGATGATTTGAGTGATAGAAAAAGATATTTGAATGCAAGATCTACAATTTTTAATTTAATTAATAAAAATGTCATACCAGTCATTAATGAAAATGATACTGTCGCTTCAGAAGAAATTAGATTCGGTGATAATGATTCGCTTGCTGCAATGGTCGCTAATTTAATTGAGGCGGATCTTTTAGTCTTATTAACCGATCAAGAAGGTCTTTTTTCTTCAGACCCAAGAGTAGATAATAATGCAAAGCTTATTGGCCAGGCATACGTAGACGATAATAACTTAGACAAGTTAGCTTCAGGAACAAAGTCTAAAATAGGTACTGGCGGGATGGTTACAAAGATTATGGCTGCACGAAGAGCTGCTCTGAGTGGTGCTCACACCATAATTGCATCCGGAAGGAGAGTTAATATTCTTGAAAATTTGTGGAATGATGAAGATATTGGAACATTTCTGCAAAGTAGGGAATTTAAATTGGTTGCTAGAAAGAAATGGCTTGCGGATAATTTAAAATTAAAAGGGAAAATATATATTGATCAAGGTGCCGAGAAGGCATTAGTAGCTCAAGGAAAAAGTTTATTAGTAGCTGGAGTGGTTAAAGTTACTGGGACTTTTGATCGTGGCGAAGTTATTCAGTGTGTTAATGAATCAGGATCAGAAATTTTAAAAGGACTTGTAAATTATAATTCTGAAGAAGTTAAGAAGATAATTGGAGTTTCAAGTGATAAAATTGAAGCAATTTTAGGATATGTAAATGAATCGAGTTTAATTCACAGGAATAATATGATAATTATACCAACTGTAAGGAAATAGAATGAATAGTAAAAAAACTTTAGTAGCAATAATTATGGGCTCAGATAGCGATTGGCCAATTATGAAATATGCGGCAAAGGTGCTTGATGATTTTAATATTTTATATGAAGCTAAGGTTGTTTCAGCCCATAGAACACCAGATCTAATGTTTGAATTTGCTGAAGGCGCAGAAAAGGAAGGTTTTCAAGTTATTATTGCTGGAGCAGGCGGAGCCGCCCATCTTCCAGGAATGGTAGCATCAAAAACTACACTTCCAGTTTTAGGTGTTCCGGTACCGACTAAACATCTCGAAGGTCAAGACTCACTTTTATCAATTGTTCAAATGCCTAAAGGTATTCCAGTTGCAACATTCGCCATAGGAGAAGCTGGTTCATATAATGCTGGTTTATTTGCTGTTTCTTTAATTGCGGTTTCTGATAAAGAAGTTAAAAAAAATCTCAATGAGTTTAGAGAAGAGCAAGTGACAAAGGTTTTAAATATGAAGTTGGAGCCAAATTAAATTGAAGGAGCTAAATAAATCTTCTAAAGTTATGGGGATTTTGGGCGGTGGGCAGTTGGGACGGTTTTTTACTGTTGCTGCACAAAAGATGGGTTATTCGGTTGTTGTATTTGACCCAGACAAAAAAAGTCCAGCAGGAAAACTATCTGATAAACATATATGTAGATCCTACGATGATTTAGAAGCACTTGACGAGTTAAAAAAAATCTGTAATTTAGTTACAACAGAATTCGAAAATATTCCTGCTAAAACACTTCGATACCTTGAAAAAGACATTATTGTTCGTCCAGAATCTAAAGCCGTATCAATTGCTCAAAATCGTATTAAAGAAAAAAATTTCCTCAAGAAGTCTGGCATCCCAATCGGTAGATATAATGTAATTGATAATTTTGAGTCAATAAAATTGCTTAATGATGAAGTCGATGTATTTCCTGCAATACTTAAAACTGCAAAATTTGGATATGATGGCAAAGGTCAAATACATGTTAATAGTGTTACAGAATTAGAGGCAGCATTTGTTAAATTCAATAATGCGCCATGCGTTCTTGAGAAAAAATTAGATTTAGATTTAGAGTTTTCTATAGTTATGGCAAGATCAATTAATGGAGATTATTTAGAGTACCCATTAATTGAAAATCAACATGAAGCAGGCATCCTAGATTTATCTATTATTCCGGCTAGAGTTCCTTCAATACTAAAAAAAGAAGCAACAAAACTTACTAAGAAGGTAGCTAGTGATTTGAATTATATTGGAGTTATGGCAGTAGAATTTTTCATAAGTAATAATCACTTATATGTAAACGAGATTGCACCTAGACCTCATAATTCAGGACATTTCTCTATTGATGCTTGTGTTTATAATCAGTTTGACCAACAAGTGTTAACGTTAGCAGGAGGGAGACCAAAAGATGAAGAAACAAAATTTCCTGTATCAGTAATGCTTAATCTTTTAGGAGATTTATGGTTTAGGAAGGGTGAAAAAAAATCTGAACCAAACTTTGAAATAATCAAAAGTTCTGAAATAAGCATTCATTTATATGGAAAGTCTGAACCACGTATTGGCAGAAAAATGGGTCATTTAACAATTCTAGGCTTAGAAAAACAATCAGTCGAGGATGTCATTCGCAAGGCTGAGAGCATAAGAAAAATTATATGGGAAAACTAAAAAACTCCTTTAAATAAGGAGTTCAGAGTCAATTACATTGATTTTAATGCAGAGTTTAATCTTGATTTATGGCGTGCAGCTTTGTTTTTGTGGATAATTTTTTTATCAGCAATTTTATCAATAACAGGCACATTTTCATCAAAAGTTTTTTTTGCAACTTTTTTGTCGCCTGAGAGTATCGCTTTAGTAATTTTCTTTAAAGCAGTTCTTAGTATAGATCTAAGACTCGCGTTATGGATGCGTTGACTATCATTTTGTCTTGCACGTTTCTTCGTTTGAGCCGTGTTGGCCATATAACTTCCTTGTACTATATTTAATGAAAACGTATTTTATCTATTTTCGCTTATAGTTACAAGTATTTGAATACATTTACTTTCCTAAGTTTAGTTGGGCCTACCATGATAAAATTAAATTAAACATTTAAAGATCCTTTATGAACCTATTAAAAACACTTGCAAGCGTTGGAGGAATGACCACTATATCTCGTATATTAGGCTTTGTTCGGGATAGCATTATTGCGAGAGTCTTTGGTGTTGGTATTGAATCTGATGCTTTTTTTGTAGCATTTAAAATACCAAACTTATTAAGAAGAATATCTGCTGAGGGCGCATTCACTCAAGCATTCGTTCCAATTTTATCTGAGTACAAGAATAATAAGTCAAAAATACAGGTTAGCAATCTAATTAATAAGGTAGCAACTTTGTTAGGATTTTTTTTAGTCTTAGTTACTCTTATAGGTGTGTTTGGTGCTCCATGGTTAATATATATAAGTGCACCAGGGTTTGTTTCAGATCCTGAAAAATTTGATTTGACAGTTAATCTTCTTCAAATAACATTTCCTTATATCTTTTTCATTTCTCTAGTTTCTATGGCTGGCGGCATATTAAATACATACGGAAAATTTATCGTGCCAGCATTTACCCCCGTCTGGCTTAATATTTCATTTATTCTGGCAGCATTATATTTTTCAGACTGGTTCGAAGATCCTATTACAGTTTTAGCATGGGCTGTATTTTTCGGTGGCGTTTTACAACTATTTTTTCAAATTCCTTTTTTAAAGCAAATTGGATTACTACCTAAATTCGATTTAGATTTTAAAGATAAGGGGGTTTGGAGGATATTAAAGCTTATGGGTCCAGCAATTTTAGGAGTCTCAGTAGTTCAAATTTCATTATTAATTAATACTATTTTTGCATCTTTTCTTGCGTCGGGAAGTGTATCATGGCTATATTATGCTGATCGCCTTATGGAATTCCCTGCTGGCGTTCTCGGAGTGGCTCTGAGTACAATCTTACTTCCAAGTTTATCTAAAAGTTTTTCAGGGAAAAAGACAAAAGATTATTCTGATTTAATTAATTGGGGGTTAAGATTGGGAATTTTATTATCAATTCCAGCTGCAACTGCCTTAGCAATTTTAGCCGTCCCTTTGATTTCAACTTTATTTCACTATGGCGCCTTTACAGAAACAGATGTTCTAATGACCCAGCATGCTTTAATTGCTTATAGTATTGGCTTAGTTGGCTTAATTTTAATTAAAATTTTAGCGCCAGCATTTTATGCCCAACAAAATGTAAAAACACCGGTTAAAATTGCTTTATTTACTTTATTTTGCACGCAATTTATGAATCTAATTTTTATTGGTTATTTTAAACATGCAGGGTTAGCTCTAGCTATTGGCCTAGGTGCATGTATTAATGCAAGCTTACTTTTTTACCACCTGAAGAAGGGAAAGGTGTTTAAATTAAATGATGGGTGGTTACTATTCTTGATTAAAATAATTTTAGCTTCGTTGATTATGAGTTTAGGGCTAGCCTATTTCAGAGGTGGGGTCGATTTATGGTTTAATTATTCAGCTCTTTCAAGATTTTTACATTTATTTGGCTTAATAATTTTTGGCGCAACAATATATTTTGTTATTTTAAGGATATTTAAATTAGATATTACAGAATTCCTTAAGAAAACTGTCCACTAAATGCAAATATACAGACACATCCCAAAGATTAAATCTCATCCACCATGCGCTTTAACAATTGGTAATTATGATGGGATACATTTGGGACATCAAAAAATAATTAATGAGTTATTAATTAAAGCAAAAAAGATGGCAATAGAATCAGCAATTATGATTTTTGAACCACACCCTAAAGAATTTTTTACCGCAAAATTTGCTCCTAGTAGGATAACAAGCTTGCGTGAAAAGATAGAATTTTTTAAATCGAAAAAAATTGATCGTGTTTATGTTGTTAAATTCAATAAAAATTTTGCTGCCATGTCAGGTGATAAATTTATTTCGAAGTTAAAAAAACAACTTTCGACAAAGGCTATTCTGGTAGGCGAAGATTTTAGATATGGGATAAACAGAGATTCCGGAATAAAGGACTTATTAAAAAGTGGTATCGAAACTTTAATTGTTAAAGAGATTGTTATGAATGGCAAAAGAGTCTCCAGCACACAAATAAGAGATGCATTAGCATCTGGAGAGTTAGAATTAGCAAAGAATTTACTCGGTAGACATTATTGTATTTCTGGAAAAGTGGTTTATGGTGATCAAAGAGGTAGAAAGATTGGCTTTCCAACTGCAAATATTCATATGTTTCATAATCGCCCCCCAATAAAGGGTGTCTTTGCTGTAAAATTAGATGAGAAATTTGGAGTAGCAAATTTAGGCACAAGGCCAACGGTAACCGGCATCTCTAAACTACTTCTTGAGGTTCATGTTTTAGATTTTTCTAAAAATTTATATGGTCAGCATGTTCATATTACTTTTTTAAAGAAAATTAGAGATGAAGTAAAATTTGAATCACTAGAAGCACTTAAAATACAGATAAAGAAAGATATCGAAAACGCTAAAAATTTTCTAAAAAATTATGACTGATAATAAATACAAATTAAATCTTCCTGACACAGAATTTCCAATGCGAGGTAATCTAGCAAAAAGAGAACCAGAGTGGGCAAAGGAGTGGGTGAAGAAAGATTTTTACAATAAAATTAGGATTGCAAGAAAAGGTAAGACAAAGTATATCTTGCATGACGGACCTCCATATGCAAACGGAGATATACATATCGGTCATGCCGTTAATAAAATTTTAAAAGATTTTATTATTAAATCTAAAACAATTTCTGGTTTTGATGCCCCTTACGTTCCTGGATGGGATTGCCATGGTCTTCCAATTGAGCTAGTAGTTGAGAGAGAGCATGGTAAAGATATCGATCCAAATAAATTTAGAGAGCTATGCAGGGAATATGCATTAACCCAGGTTGAAAAACAGAAAAATGATTTTAAAAGGTTGGGTGTTCTTGGGGACTGGGAGAATCCATACCTTACAATAAATTTTGAAACAGAAGCCAATATAGTTAGGGCTCTTGCAAAAATCTATGATAAAGGATTGCTATATCAAGGTAACAAACCTGTTCATTGGTGTACAGATTGTGCATCAGCGCTAGCTGAAGCAGAAGTTGAATATGAAGATAAGCCTTCCCCTGCGATTGATGTTCAATTTGACTGTATCAATCCTAAAGATATTGAAAAAAGTTTTGGAGTTAAAGAGATAGGTAAAGCTTCCGCTGTTATTTGGACAACTACACCCTGGACTTTACCTGCAAATGAGGCAATTTCAGTCAATCCAAAATTTCAGTATGGTTTGTATAAATGTAAAAATAATTTTATTATCCTTGCAGAGGACTTAGCTGAGACTAGGTTTAAAGTTTATGAATGGTCAGCAACAAAAGTTGCCACATGCAAAGGATCTGATTTAGAAGGAATATTATTCTTGCACCCCTTCCTAGAAAAAAATATCCCAATTATATGTGGTGATCATGTAACAACTGAAACAGGGACTGGTTTAGTTCATACTGCACCAGCGCATGGATTAGATGATTATATCGTTGGTATGAGGTATGACTTGCCCGTAGAGAACCCAGTTGATGCTAAGGGAAAATTTAAAAATGACATTTTATATTTTTCCGGACTAACTGTATGGGAAGCTAATCCTAAAGTTATCGATTTATTAAAATCTAAGAATTTGTTATTGCACGAGGAAAAATTTATTCATAGCTATCCTCACTGCTGGCGTCATAGAGCCCCAATTATTTTTAGAGCAACATCTCAATGGTTTATTGGGATGGAGCAAAAAGATTCTGATGAGAATTCCCTGAGGGAGTTAGCAAAAAAAGCAGTAACTAAAACTAAATTTTATCCTGAGTGGGGTAAAAAACGTCTCGAGTCTATGATTAATGGTAGGCCTGATTGGTGCATTTCTAGGCAAAGAAACTGGGGAGTCCCAATCCCAATATTTATTCATAAAGACACTAATAATCCCCACCCAGATACATCTAAATTTTTTGAAATTGTTGCTCAAAAAATTGAGAAAGATGGAATTGATGCTTGGTTTAATATTGACCCTCAATCTATCCTGGGCGACGATGTTGAAGATTATATTAAAATAAATGACACGCTTGATGTTTGGTTTGATTCTGGAACAACACATCAATCTGTTTTAGAGCAAAGAGATGATTTGACGTCCCCAGCTGATTTATATCTTGAAGGTTCAGATCAGCATAGGGGATGGTTTCAATCAAGCCTTCTTACAAGTTGCGCAATTAACGGAAATGCCCCCTATAAATCTCTTTTAACTCATGGATTTGTGGTTGATGGCCAGGGTTATAAGATGAGTAAGTCAAAAGGAAATGTCATTGCACCACAAAAAATAATGGACCAATTTGGTGCTGATATTCTGAGATTGTGGGTCGCGACTACAGATTACTCTGGCGAGTTAAATATCTCAAACGAGATTGTAAAAAGAGTTTCAGATAGTTATAGGAGGATAAGAAATACATTAAGGTTCTTATCAGCAAATTTAGAAGATTTTGATTCAAATAAAATGCTAATCAACCCAAAAGAAATGTTGTCGGTTGATCGGTATGGATTATATTTGGTTGAGGAGCTTCAGAATAATGTTATTAAAGATTATGAGGCATTTGATTTTTATTTAGCGATGCAAAAGTTTTTATCTTTTTGCTCTGAAGATATGGGTGGTTTTTATCTTGATATACTAAAAGATAGGTTGTACACAACAGCTGAAAATTCTCATGGTAGAAGGTCTGCTCAAACTGCTTTGTTCCATATTGCGCAATCACTTATAAGGCTCATGGCTCCTGTTTTAAGCTTTACTGCTGAAGAGCTATGGAATGTGATAAATAAAGAAAATGAAAGTACAATATTTATTGAGAATTGGTATGAATTACCCAGTCATGGTCTATCTGAAAAAGAGTTGTTAGGTTGGAGCCACACAATCGATATTAGAAACCTAGCCAACAAAAAAATAGAAGCCCTTAGGGAAGAAGGTGCTGTCGGATCGTCTCTTCAAGCCGAGCTAATAATTTCAGCACCATTGGAAATCTATAAAAGCTTATCTTTTTTTGATAACGAACTAAAATATATCTTGATAACATCAAACAGCACACTTAAAGAATCAAAAAAAGATTTAGAAATCGAGGTTAGTGCTAGTAAAAATGATAAGTGCGAGAGATGCTGGCACTATGTTGGAGATATAGGACAAAGTCCAGAACATCCTACAATATGTAAAAGATGTATTAGCAACCTATTTGAAGAGGGTGAAGAAAGGAAGCATGCTTAAGTATTTTTTATTAGTCAGTTTAGTTATGCTGTCAGACCAGTTTACAAAAATATTAGTGATTAAAAATATTGCTGATGAGCAATTTATTAGTATTAATTCGTATTTTTATTTAGTGCACTTTAAAAACCCAGGGGCTGCATTTAGCTTCTTGAGTGATGCAGGTGGCTGGCAAAGATATTTTCTATCCATAGTTGCTGCAATAGCCTCTGTATATATTGCTTTTATGATAAAAAAACATAAAGATGAGCTTTGGACAGGATTAGGACTGTCCCTAATATTAGGAGGCGCATTAGGTAATCTATACGATCGAATATCCTTAGGGTATGTAACGGACTTTTTATATTTTCATTTTAATGACTATTATTGGCCTGCTTTTAATATTGCAGATACTGCTATAACTATTGGAGCAGTAATTTTATTTTATGAATTAATCACTAAAAAATCATGAGTCATGTTAAAAAATCATTGAAGGCTTTTAATAATGAAACAATGTTTTGGTGAATTAATTACAAACACAAAAGGCCGCGGACTTTACGATATAACGCCACAGATTATTAGCTGGGTGGGAAATCAAAAAATTCAAGACGGGCTTCTGACCTTGCTTATTCAACATACATCTGCAAGCTTACTAGTTAATGAAAATTACGATTCTGATGTTCAAAGAGATCTAGAAAGTTTTTTTTCTAGATTGGTAAAAGATGGAGATAGCTTATTCACCCACTCAATCGAAGGGGATGATGATATGCCTGCTCATGTAAGGACTGCCTTAACACAAACTAATTTATCAATACCCACAAAAAATAGAAGTATGTTACTAGGACAGTGGCAAGGTATATATATTTTTGAGCATCGATACAATAACTTTGAAAGGAAAGTAAAAATTCACCTGATAGGGGAATAAGTTATTTTAGTGTTGTCCATTTTAATGGGTTAAAGGGTTTGCTATTTTTTCTTAGCTCATAATATAGCCCATTAGTTATGTTGCCCCCACTATTTCCTACTAAAGCGATGACAGATCCACCTTTTACAATATCGTTACTTTCCTTAAGGAGTGAATCATTGTTTCCATAAAGACTCATGTACCCTTTGCCATGATCAATTATAATGATGTTACCAAACCCTTTGATCCAGTCAGAAAATACAACCTTACCAGAAGCAACAGCGTAGACCTCACTTCCCTCAAGTGACCTAATAAAAAGACCCTTCCATCGAACGCCTGTAACCTTTCTTTTTGAATTAAACTTATGAATAATCTTTCCTTTTACGGGTAACTTTAATTTTCCTTTAAGTTTTTTAAAATTAACACCATCAAATTTACTATCGGGGATTGATTTATTATCTGCTTTAATTTTTTTATTTGGTTTTTTATTTTTTTCTGCTTTAATTTTTGCTATTAGTTTCTTAAAAATACCAGTTAATTTTTTCTCATTTTGAATTAATTTTTGTTTCTTTTTTTTCTGACTTAATAACTTTTTCTTAATTTTTTTTATTACTTTCGCTTTCTCTTTTTTTTGTTTTTGTAGTTTTTTGGCATTTCTTTCCTTTCTTTTTTTAAGAGAAGTAACCTTTT
>Ga0209502_10000614_pt1 | contig 37183 bp, 23 predicted proteins | sample ArcticOcean_MG_C_10_FD_187442 | JGI IMG/M metagenome (GOLD analysis project Ga0209502, IMG submission 187442) | Marine microbial communities from western Arctic Ocean - ArcticOcean_MG_CB11_90 (SPAdes) (version 2) | ecosystem: Environmental > Aquatic > Marine > Oceanic | place: Arctic Ocean... | reverse complement strand
CGCGCGCGCGATGTGTGGAGCCAGAAAAAGTCTCGTTCGGTGTTCCCCTCGTTTTCGTTATTTGCCACCGACTGTCTACTCGCAGGGGCAGGGCAGGGGCAGGGCAGGGGCAGGGCAGGGGCAGGGGCAGGGGCAGCATGCTTCGTATGCATGCCAGTCTGCCTAATGAGACGTCAAAAGGACTGCCACCTGTTTTGAAAATTGGCGGGACAAAACACGTGGCAGTGCAAGGTGTCGTTGCTTTTTACTTTTTCTTCTCGTAGGCCGCGCCTCACTCTGTCTCGCCGCGCTACGCGGCGCGATGTCGTCCGAGCGGTCGCCTCTCCCCTCAGACGCACCTGCCATAAAAACCCCTGTGTCGAGCCGGGACGGGGACGCCCGCGAGTTTCGCACGGGCGCTGCCGCGACCTCGAGTCCCGACGCATTTTGTCCCCCAGGCCGCTGTCTGTTTGCAGTTTGCATCCCGCCAAAAAACTCCGAGCGTGACGCGCCGGAAGACCAACGGTACGCGCGATGCGAACGAAACTTGTGTCCGGGGGTGTCGTTTTCCTGTTCACACACACACTGTGCGACCCCGGCGTCCTCCAAACAGCCTTGTTTCTCAAGTCGCGCGCCACACACGCCGTAAAAGCCACAACGCTTCGTTGACCGAAGCGCTTTTAAACGCTTTTTCCGACGCGTAATTCGTGGTCCCCGCTCACCTCCCTTAACTCCCGACTCCCCCCCCCACAGAGCCCAAATCGCCTCGAGCTTGCACACCATGCCTCCCCTGTACACTTTGGTGGAACACGCCTGCGGCGCCATCGCGTTTCTGGGCGCGGGAACCCCCTCGCCTGACAATTGCCAACCGCATGCGCCCCAAGTCCTGGCCACGGACGAGTCGTTGGTGGTGTTGGTATCCCCCGACCTCGCCGCATGCGTCGTGGCGGATGCGTTCAAAACTTGTTGCGAAGCACACGACGATCCACGCGCGAGGGCGGTGGCGCTGAAACTTGCACTGCGCGACATGACCGCAAACGGATCGACCAAGTTCTCGTTCGTGCTTGTCGACTACGCCACGGCGCGCGTGTTCGCGGCGTCCACGGCGGCCTCCGCGCCAATCGCCGCCGGGCACGCCGCGGACGGAACCTTGCTCCTGACGTGCACGCGGTCGGGGGCGAGGGCGGCGACGGTTTGGCCGCCGAGGTGGGCCCAAGCACCACAAACTGCGATGCGTAAGCACGACAGGTATTCGCATAAAAAACACGAGACGTGGATAGACGTTGCGACGAAGTCGGGCGGCCAAAGAAGAGGTCACAGAAAAAACGCCCCCTCCTTTGGCGCGTCGCCGCCAGGCCGTAACTTCGGGGCGCTCGCATTTGAAAATACCGAGAGCCTCGGTTCGGCCGGTCCGGTCACTCCCGAGCGCCAACCAAGGAGGCCCGCCTCACCCGCGAGCACGGAGCGGTCCCGCAGTCGCTCCCCGGGCGCGTCCTCGACGCACAGCGCGTGTACCGAGATGAGCGATTCGGGAATTGGACACGTCGTCACGACGCCGCTGCAGCACCTCCCCGCCGGTCGGTTCGTGTACGGCCGGCAACACCTGCAGCCGTTCGAATTCAGTGCGTTTTGGGGAAGCGCGGAGAGCACAAGGGCGGGAGCCAGGGCGACGCGGTCGCCGACTTCAGACGAGAAACCACCGGGGGCCGGGGGCGGGGGCGAGATAGTTGGCGGTCGGATGTCGAGTCACGTGGGCGCAAAACACGTAGTGTGTTTTTTCGAGAACAAAAGCAACGAAGCCACAACCGGTCGCGCCCGGTTCTCGGAAACGGGCTCACGGGGAGACGCCGCGTCGAGCTGGCGCAAAAAACCACCGTCGTCGTTGCCAGTAGGTACCAGCGAGTTACTACGTGCGGGACGCGAGGCGGCGACAGGGACGGTTCCAAAAACGTCCTCACCGTCGAGCAAGGGTCGCTGTATGGGCATTCACCCTGAAACCTCACCGAGCCGCAAATCACCCTCCGCGGCGCCGCCGTCGTTCCGCGCCGCGCTGGCTCGTACCTCGGAAGAAGCCGCGGGTTCGCCGACGCGAGGAGGGTTAACGCGCGCGTTCGCGTCGTCGGCGTTGTGACGACGATTTTGCGTTTTACTGGAACCGGTAGTAGCGTTTGTGTATCACAGCCTGTATGTCGTTTTAGTGGAACCGGTAGTGCGTTTGTATATCACAGTGTATGTGTCAAGAAATTTCAAACCACACCGACAAGAGGTTTATTCGCCAAACCCGAAGTAGCCGCGAATAGTGAACGGCTCTTGCTTGATCTCGGGCTCTTGCTTGATTTCAGGCTCCTGCTTGATCTCGGGTGAACTCTCCTGCTCGCGCTTGACCCGCTTCTTTGAACTCGGCGGAGCCGCGCGTGCTGATTTACACACTACACAGTTGTGTTTCACCCTCCCGTGAGGGCAGGGGCTGCACTCCGCGCACATGTTTTCCCGCCTGCCGTGGGGACACTTGTTGCACTCCTTGCAGCTGCTTTTCTGCCTGCTGTGGGGGCATGGGGTGCTCTTTGCGCAGCTGTATTTTACCTTGCCGTGAGGGCAGGGGTTGCACTCCGCGCAGTGGTATTTCTGCTTCCCGTGAGGGCAGGGGTTGCACTGCGCGCAGTTTCTTTTCACCTTCCCGTGGGGGCAGGCGTTGCACTCCACGCAGTTTTTTTTCAGCTTCCCGTGAGTGCAACCGACGCACTTGACGCAGTCGTATTTCAGCTTGCCGTGGGGACACGGGTTGCACTCCTTGCACAGGTGTTTCACCCTCCCGTGTGCGCACCGCTTAGGTTGTCCTCCCATCTTTCACCTCCGCGCGCACTTACGTCTGCGCTCCAAGCGCCACGACGTGCGAAGACGAGTGGTAGCTTTTGAGGCGACGTTTCGTTGGGTCCCATGAATTTTTTTTCGCCAACTCGAGGTAAGGCCTCGTCTGATGACCAACGCGCAAACAGTCTCCGATTGTCTTTTTTTCGGGCGCCGCCTGCGACTGGAGCGCCCCTTTCGCCGCACACCTCAGCGCACGCACCACGCGCGGCCTGTCCTTTTCGTGCGTTCTCGCCCGTCGACTGTTTCGTCGAGGTTCGCGTTTCACAAGCCTCGTCTCCGAACGTGCGGACCAGGTTCGAAGAGTTTGCATTCATTCGTCACCCGAGTTTTTCTGCGGCGGCGGCGGCGGTACCCGAGAGCATCTTACGGACCACATCCTCACAAACCTCTTACGACGATGCCCAAGCGCGCCGCCGCGGACACGACCGCCTCAGGCGATGCTAAGAAGCCTAAGAAGGCCACCGCCAAGCTAGTTGGTACCGCAAAGCCCGCGGCCGGTAAGAAGCGTGACCTCCGCGGCGACGATGTCATCAAGCTGGAGGAGGACCACGACACGGGCGCGATTCCCGTGGCTGTGGCGAAAAAAGCGGCGAAGAAGCTCGCGGCGAAGTTCAAGAAGGACGTCGCCGGTGCGTTCGGCAGGGAGAAAGATGACCGCCCCAAAGTGCTTTACATCGGCCACGTCCCTCACGGTTTCTACGAGGACCAGATGAGGGCTTATTTCGGGCAGTTCGGCGAGGTCGTTCGGCTGCGTCTTTCGAGGAACAAAAAAACGGGAAAATCGAAACACTACGCGTACTGCGAGTTCAAGCACCCGGAGGTCGCCGCGATCGTCGCGGAATCAATGGACAACTACCTGCTGTTCGAGTCCGTGTTGAAAGTCCGTTTAATGACGGAAAAGGAAGTGCACCCCGAGCTGTGGAAAGGCGCCAACCGGAAGTTCAAAAGCGTGCCGTGGCGACGCAACGCGCGGGAAACGCACGACAAGCTAAGGACGGAGGAGGAGCTCGTGAAAAGAGACGCATCATTAATTGCGAACGAACGAGCGCGAAGACGGAAAATCGAAAAGGCGGGAATCGAGTACGACTTTCCGGGGTACGCCGCCGCCGCGGCCGCGACGGGGGGGGGAGGGAAGAAAGCCGCGAAGACCACGAAAAAGGCGGACGCCAAGGCGCCTGCCAAGGAGAAAGCGCCCGTCAAGGAAAAGAAGGCTGCGGCGAAGGCGCCTGTTACGGAGAAAGCGCCTGCTGCCAAGGAAAAGAAAGCAGCGCCTGTTAAGGAAAAGAAGGCGGCGGCGAAGGAGCCTGTGACGGAAAAAGCGCCGGTCAAGGAAAAGAAAGCGGTTGTCGCGGAGAAAAAGGCGCCGCCCGTCGTGGAAAACACGCCGAAAGTCGCCGCCGCGAAGCGCAAAGCGACCGCCGCGGTCACCGAAACCAAGGACACGAAGAAAGCGAAACCGTCTGTGTCTATGGAAACCGCCAAGGCAAAGACCCCGTCGAAGCGGGCCACGAGGGTGACCAAGTAATTGGAGGGTTCCCGAGGGTGACGAGAAGTTTTAAGCGCACCACCAGAAGACTCATCATATCATCTCTTCCATTTTCTTGACTGAATGGAGACATATCGTTTTGCTGTACTCGAACTCCTCCAATCTTTCTCGTTTTGTTGACGAAGGCACGGTCGACGTCCTTCTGTTCACTCCGTCCGAGACGTACCCTCCGGTTTGTCTGGCGGAGGGCGGTTTCGTGTGACGGTTTCGTGTCCCGGCTGTTCGCCATGGCGAAAGGCTCGGTTGCACCGGGCCCGACCCCGGACCTCTCGTCGGGTCGGGTGCCAAGTCAGGATGATACACAATCATCATCAGGTGCCTTCAACGCCAACGCGTCGCCAGATGCGACGGGTGACGGGTGGTTCACCACGGCGTGGCGAAACACCGCGCGTGACGCGGAGACGACGCTTAAGTTCATCGAGACGGAGCACGCGAAAAACGTCCAGAAATTCGAACAAGGCTTGAACGAAATCAAGACCACCGCGGAGGAGCTGGCGGATGGGTTCCAAAGCCAGATGGAAGGGCGCAAGAGCTTGAAACTTTTGCGAGAGGAGGTGTCCCTCGCGGAGACCGCGTGCGCGGCGGCGCAGGTCGCGCTAGTCACTGTGTCCAAGGAAACGCAACTCGCGGAAGTCCGTTTGCGTGACGCGGGGGGCCCAAAACGGGCCGCGGGGGAGGTGACGCGACGCGCGGAAACGGCGAGGGCGTCGTTGGTGATTGCGAGATCCGCATTCTCTGCGGCGCGCGCCGAGACGCAGCGTCGGGAAGATGCATTACGCGCCGCGGAGATCGCGCTTGCGGAGTCGTTGGAAAAGCGAAACCTGATTCATTTGCTTTGGAAACGCAATCACCTCACACCAGAAGAAACGGAAACGCAAAGGCTGTTACTGGAAGAAGCGCGACGGCTAAACGCGGCGCTCTCGATCCAGCGAAACTTCCGCGCGGTGTTGGAAAAAAGACGAGCCAAAGAGCGCGCCGCGGAGCGAAGAAAGAAAATGAACGCCTCCGTGGTGCGCGGGGTCAAGACCTTAGGGAGCTTCGTGTTGCTTTACCTGGTGCTTTCTGTTTTCGGGAAAGCGTGTTCCGGGGCGTGGAACGCGAGACACGCCGCGGCTGAAAAAGTCACAAACGCAATCGACCAAGTGACCAACGCCGCGCGCTTGCTTACGCCGCTGGACCACGGGTACCTCCGGTCCGGCCTCGGGTCGAGAGACAACATAGGCGAGCATTTAGGGTTGAGGGACCGCAACCGCGTGTTGCATGAAACAATAGACGTGCTTGAGGTTGAGCTGCGAAGGTACGGGCTGCACTTACCAAATCCCGCCTCCACGTTTGACCATGCAATACTGACACTTTTCTGGCAAAACGGAAAAGCGCCAGCGCGGCGCTTCTGGAAACGAGCTGGGACTCGCCGTGCGTTTCCTGCGCGCGCGACGCGACCGGGCGGTTGGACGCGGAGGAACGTTTATCACCTGCGGAAGAACGCGCCCGGTCGCTTTCGCTGGAGGTTGTTACGTTGCGAGCCGTGGCTGTGAAAATGGGGGCTGGGGACAAGGAAGTGCGACGGCTGGGCAAGAGCGGCGCGGGCGCCGCGCAGGCGTGGCTGGTGGATCCGAGCTTGGGGTACTCGGCGCAAGTCGCGGCGGCGGCGACGGCGGCGGCGGCGGTTACCACGCGCACCCGTATTGCTGGTGCCGTCGCGGCTGCGCGTTACGCAGACGAAGAGGCCGAGGCGGCTAAGGTTGAAAACGAAGTCCTAAGAGCGTTGATTGACCAGGGCCTACTTCCGGGCGCCGCGGTCGCTGCGGCGAGCAGCGGCGCGTGCTGGGCGGCGGTTTCCCAAGCCAAGGCGGAGACCCAAATCGCCGCCGCGGCGACCGCGAGCGCGCACGCGTTGCGAACGGCGGAGCGGTTGATGTCAGGTAAGCTCGCGGCGTACGCGGATGCGAAACGCGAAGCCGAGAGAGAATCCGAAACCTACAAGGTTGAGCTCGAGGCCCTTAAAGCCGCGGCCCCGGAACTTCGCGACGTCGCCGACGCGGCGGAAGCGGCGGAGACCGGAAAGTTCGATTCATCTGGGTCGGGGTCGTCGTCCTTAGGTTCCGCGGCGGCGGCGACGCGCAAACGGCGTGTCGGTGACCATGCACGAGTAACCGTGGTTGGCGCGGCGAAACTCGTCGCGGCGGCGAAGCTCGCGTCCGAGCGAGTCGGGCAAGCCGCGAGCGCGCTTCGCGACGCCGAATCGCGCGCGGAAGTTTTAACAGTGGAACTCGAAACCCTCCGAGTTTTAGTGGCGGGCAACGGCACCGCGGGGGTGGTGGAGCGCGCGGAGGGGTGGGTCTCCGAGCTCCCCGGGGCGGTTGCGCGCGCGCGCGAAGCGGTGGAGGGCCGCTCTCTGGACCGCCTGCGCGCAACGGAGGAAGCGCGCGCGCGCGCTGAGACCCTCGCGGAGGTGTACCGCGTGGAGCTTTTCGCGGCGCGTGAGATGGAGGTGACGCGAGCGAAAGCAAGTGCCAAGCGCGGTGGTGCTTCGTTGCCGCCCATTTTTTCGCGCGCTGGTGAAATCGACGCGCTGACGAAAGAGGTTAAGAGGTTGGAAAAGGCGCTGGCGACGAAAAGCGCGAAATTAAAATTGAAACCGAACGAGCTCCCGGTGAGCCCGGAATCGGCGGCGGCGGCGGCGAGGGTTGCCACGGTTGCCGCCGCGGATGCCGCCGCTGAAGCAGACGCCGCCAACGATACGTGGAGGAACAGCGCACCGGCACCGATCGTGCGTCGCGTCGCGGGGTGGATCGTCGCCAGGGTTTTGGGCGAAGACCCACCCACTACGGACGCTTTGAAGCGACGCGTTTCGTCGCTGGAAAAACGTCTAGCCGCGACACGAATCGCCGCCGCCGCGGGAAGCGGCTCGGTTTGCGAAGCCGCTTTGGTGGCCGCGGCGGACGCGACGCGACGTGCGGAGCAACGCGCCGAAGCGGTTGCCATCGACCATGACGCGGCGCGGAACTTCTCGCTGGCGCTCGCCGCGTCGAGAGGCGCGGAGGACGCCGCCCGCGGCGCCGCCGAGGCGCTCATGGGCGCCGCGGACAAGCACCGCGAGTTGCTAGCCGCGGAGCGCGGAATTTCTCGCGCGACCTTGGAGAGCTGCCGCGCGCACGCGGCGGCTTCGTCGCAGCGCGCGTTTGTCGCCGCCAAAGCCGCGGCGGATACCTCGGACCTCTTTGCGCGCCACAAGCTGCGGCTCGCGGGTGAGGCTTTGGAGGCGCGACGGGAAGAGGCTATGCGCGTGTCGCTCGGCCAATGGTCGCCGTCGTCATTGAACGACACGGGGGCTGTCGGGTTCCCGTCGGGTGTGTACCAATTCGACCCCGTGGCGATTGCGGCGACCGCGGAAACAGCTTTGCAGGCTGTCCAGGAAGCGGAAACTCGGGCGACGGCGCTTTCGGGAAAGTTTCGGCAAGCCGAAACGCGATTCAAACTCGCGCCCGGAACGCTTGACGTGTATGAGCCCTATGGGTACTCCGGACGGGACACAATTTTGTGTGCGTTCGTATCAGCAGTTGCCACTGCGATTGCGGTAACCGTGTTGTCGCGTTTCGCGATCCAAAGGCTCGTCATAGCGAAGGCGCGCGTCGCGACGTTGAAGCGCGGCTTGGAGTTAAAGGAGTTAAGCGTTGCTGAGTTAAACGCGAAGTTAAAGGTTGCTTCCGTGAGTGCCAAAACAACTTTGGCAGAGATGGCGCGCGGGTTGTACTTAGATTTCGACGATGGCAACAACCTCGGCACGGTGGTGGACGAGATGCGGGTCAACTTACAACAAACGAGCGAGTTGAACGACGCCGTGCGGGGGGACAACGACTGGCTGCGCGCGCAGTTGCGGGAAGCGAAATTGGAAAACGCGGCGTTCACGGCGGTGCCCATCGGCGGGTGGTGTGACTCGCGGAAACTAGAGGAAGAACGCGACGCGGAGCTTTATTTGTTACGAGCGGAGGTGGAACGGCTGCGTACCGCGCGGCTGGACGCCACCGCGGTTGCGGCGGCGTGTGCGTTTGAGTTTGAGTTGAAACGGAAGGGCGGCGGGTCGGCACAATCGGAAGCGCCGAAAACGAGTGGGTCGCCTTCGTTCCGCGCTGGGATTTTCGCGGCGAGGGACGCGGCGGCAAGGGAGGCGGCCGCTTTGAGGGACGAAAGCGTCGCGCTCAGGGACGCGAACACACGTTTGCTACACGAAACCACACGGCTGCGCAGTGAGAACCACGAGCTCATGGTAAGTATTTCCCACATTCCACATTCCACTGACTGATTGCCCATACGAGACTGACATTTTTACAATCTCAGGAGGACCTGGGCGGCGCGAGCGCGCCGTTTGGCGTCACGGCTCGCGACGCCGCCCGTTCCCTTCGAGCTGAGATTTGTGAGATGACCGAAATCGCAGACGCGCACGCGGATACAATCCTCGCGGAACGAACGGCGAGGTTCGAGCTCGTCGCACGCATCGCCCAGCTCGCCAAGGAAACGACCAGGGAACGCAGAGCGCTGGCCAAGGTGTATTGCCTCGGCGCGTGCGTCGCGTTTGGGGTCGCGGTGGCGTCGGGCGCGTCGTACGGCGTCGTAGGCGTTTTGCCCCTGTCCAACGCTTCCTCGGGGTACGCCGCGCTTTGCGTGGCGAGTGTCGCTGGCGTCGTCGCTGTGTGTTTGCTGTCCTGGGCTGTTGTGTTTTCGGTACCCAACCGGTTGGTCAAGAGCCTCACCGCGCCCATAACGCACGTCGCGCTCGTGGACGAAGACCTCGTGGAGCCGGCGGGCGTCGCCGTTGAGACTGTCGACGACGAGGCGACGGCGGCGGAGACTGCCGGCGCGGATGTGACGGCGACGACAGGGCCAAAAGCTGCGACCACGTCATCTACAACTACTACCGCATCGACTTCTCGTGCGGCGACGACACAACCTTCCGCCTCTGCTGATCCAAACGCCGCGCCTGGGTCGGAGGCGGAGGACATGGCGCTTGACGACGGCGAGGCGAGCGTTGTGGGCCGCGCGCTTCGCGGGATACGCAAGGTGTGGCGCCCTGAAACGGACGTCGAGGAGGACGAACACGCGCTTGGTCGGGATTTGGAGATAAAAAAACTCCGGGAAGAGCTCCGGGGGATTCAGGTCACCGCGGACCGGTTGCGCGTTTCGCGAACCCGGCTCGCGAAGCGCGTGACCAGCGCGCGGGACGAAAACGACGCGCTTTTTTCGGCCCGGGCAGAAGTCATGTCGATCGCGGAAACCATGAGTTCCGCGAGCGCGGCGCGCACATCCGTGGCAGGCGCGGCGAGCGTTTCGGGTGATATGACAAAAGCGGAGTTCGCGTTACACGAAAGCAGGGAAACCAACCTTGTTGCGCAGCTCGGGCAGCTGCGGCTGATCAACGAGCGCATGGACCGGGAACTCACCGCGATGCGCGTGGCGAGCGAGCAAACCGCCGCCGAGGCGGAAGCGGGGAGCGCGAGCGCGGCGCTCGAGACGCAGCTCTCAGAGGGAGAGGCGACACGCGGGATGGGGCACTCGGAGGTGTTTGTATCCGGCGACCGTTCTGTGAAGAACGACCAAAGACCGCACCAGCCACCCACACGCGTCTCAAAAGCGGAAAAGGAGCTCCCGGCGGCGCTTGAACGCGCGGCACATGCGGAGTCGCGGGCGGCGCAACTGGAGTCGTCGCGGGACGCGGCCGCCAACGCCGCGGCGGAGGAGCGGCGCGCGCTCTCCTTGGCGGCGGCAACGGCGACCAAGGAAGTGGAGTGGCTGCAACGCGCGCGCGAGAGGTTGTTAGCGGAGGTCGCGACGCTGCGCACCGCGAACACCAACATCGAAAACGATCTGAAGCTTTCGCAAGCGCGAATCGCCGTGCTGGAACTCGACGTCCGTGAGAACTACGGCGCGGTCGGTGGTCTTGAGAAGAAACTGCGTTTGGAAAAAAACCGCGCGGACGTTTTGTTTGGGGAGAAGACGTCGCTGGAGCGGGAACGGAGCTTCCACCAAGAAAAAGCCGCAGCCGCGATCGCGGCGGCGGAAGCGGCTACCCTTTCTTGCGAGTTACACACCGAAAGAGACGTGGACGTCGACGCCCTGGACGCCGGCGGAGACGGAAAAACACCAAAGATCGTTACTGGAAAAAGAGGTTGACGTCCTGGAAAACGCAAAGCGCGCTTCGGAACAAGAATTCCGGGCGTTGCGTTTGTTGGTGGAGTCTTCCGGTGAAAAGCAAGCGGATGCACGACAAGAAGCGCGGTTCGCGCAAACCGCGGTTGCAACCGCGCGCGCCAAGAACGCCGCGCTGAGCAAAGACCTGGCCCTGGCGCGGGAAGAACTTCTGGCGGCGCGCGAAGACTTGAATGTTTCCCCCCCGCGCGCGCGCCGAAATCGCGAACGAGCTCCGCGCCGAGGCGCACCGGCTCGCGGAGAAGGTCAAGGTGGGTTACGTCCGGGAAACCGCGCTGCGGAAACATTTGGCGCTGGTCGCGCGGAAAACGCTTGAGAAGTCTGTAAGCCACAAGAGTTACTTCCACGAAAAGAGTCACGCCGGTTTGTGTGACGTTGGCGCCGAGGACGTCGGCGCGGAGGTTACCACGGAAACGCAGTCTCCTTCCAAGGCGCACCTCGCGTCGTTTCTCGCGGCGGCGACCGGGTTGGCGCGCGGCGAAGACGCGAAAGGCGCGGTGGTGACTGACGGTACCGGAACTTCTGCGACACAAAAAAAGTCCGAGATGTCTCGAAAGAAAGCGTTAGAAGAACCGCAACGCACACCCAAAACGTCGCTCTCCCTGGCCTTTGCAGCGCCCCCCCCCCGAAAAGCGGTACGCGGCGAAACAACGCGCGATCGATTTGTTGTGCGCCGCCGCCAAGCCGGATGGAAACGATTCAAATGATGGAAATGATTCAGATCTTTCCGCGACCCGCCGTGTCATCGCCAACATAAGCCTCGCCGCCACGGCACGCGTTATGCACGGAATAAACGCCTTCGTTGCGCTGAAGCGAGGCGCGTTGCCCGCCGCGCTGGCGCTGATGGGGAGCGCGCCCAAGGACGTGGCGGTGCAAATCGCGGGGTGCCGTGTGATTTCCGCGTGCGTCGCGAACCCCCGCGTCGCGGCGCGCGCGCGGCGGTCGCCGTCCTTCGCGGGCGGCGGGGCGTTGCGCGCCGCTTCTTGTGCGCTGCGCCGGTTCGGTGGTAGCGACGGCAACGACCCGTCAGCGGCTCGAGCGGCGGCGCGGGCGATGTGGACCGCCGTGCACCTGGGCGGACGGCAGGCGCAGGCGGAAATGTTCTTGTCAAACGGCGCGCTAACCGTATCGCCGCTGCTTTTGGCGATGCACGCGCACGGCGACGACGCGAGCGTCACGGAGGCGTGTTGCGGGTGCTTGCTCGCGTCCATTTTAGACGGGCCGCAATCGGGGAAGGACTCACTGGAGCAACTAGGCGCGAAGACGCAAATGTTGGGCGCCATGCGATTCGCACACGAAAACGGGCACGCCATGCGCTTCGGCGTCGCCTTTGCGGGACTCGAAACCTGGCTCGAAGTGCATTTGCTTTAGCGGGGTAGCACCTCCCTGCGTTCTTCGCGGTTTCGACAAGTAACGTGGCGTTCACGTTTCAGCCCTCCGTATTTTTATTTGAGCACAGTATTATTACAATTCAAACACAATTCAAGACGCATCACAACGCAGGTCCTCCCTTGTGTTTCTTGTCCTCCGACTCAAGTTCCCACAGGTTGGGCGGCGGCGCGAAGTTGGGCGGCGCCGGGCGCGGCGCGAACGCGGGCGGCGAGACGGACACGGACGAAACCATTTCGGTTTCGGCCGGGGTGGTTTTCTTTCGAGCGAAGCCTCTTTGATCGATCCGTAAATCCTTTCCCTCGCTTCGACAAGGCACAGGGGTCAACACAGGAAGCGGCGACCCCAACGACTGTTTCACGTCAATGGTGGCGCGAGAAGAATTTGCGCTCGGCTCCGGCGCGCGTAAAAACGGGCGATCGCTTCGCTCGACGTCGCTTCGCGTCTCCGAAGACCCAAACGCGTTCGCCTCGTACGCGCGCTGCAGCAAAACCTGCGACTCCATGAGCCACGTGCGGTCTTCCGTGAACTTCGTGTACTCCGTGCGGTCTTCCCCCGTGTACCCGTCATCACCTGAGTGCGCGCCTTCTGCACAAGCCACTCTTCCGTGTCCGAAGAACCCGATTTTGCTTGAGGTTGGCGCATCGTAGGTATCTCGAGTTTCGCCGTGCGCGCCGAATCGCGAGCTCCGCGACTCACCGAACACGCTCCCGCTTCCCGGGGACGGGAACCGCCCGTCCGCATTGGCGGGCGCCCAGGACACGCCGACACCGACGTCGAGCTTAGTCGAGCTCCGTCCCATACCTCTTCCGCTTTCGCGTCCGTCCGGTACCGTGTCATGCCGGACGGTGTTCTCTCCGTCTCGCTCCCAAAGGTCCTTGAACTCGTGAAGCCCACGGAGCATTTCCGGCCTGCCCAAACCGCACGGTTCCCAGCTAGGGTACCGCGTGGTGAACGAAAGAAACGACTTTTCCATCTTGCCCTGTTTCGACCTGCTTTGCTTCCGCGCCGCATTCGGGGCGCCGTAGTTAGAGTTGCCGTGCTTTTGAAAGTCGAAGTTCGACAAACCGCACACGGCGCCGATACCCGGCGCGTGCGTGGTGAACGTCCGTACGAAGGTGACAATTTCCGGCGCGCTCTCGCAAAGCGGCCCCCACAACAGAAACGGCGCGACGAACACGCTTAGAAGCTCTTCCAGAAAAATCGCGCTTCTGAACTTGAACATGCTGGAAAACTCACGCATAGTCGTTTTAGAGTGCGCGACGTGCCGCCACCGTTTCGGGAGGTAATGCGTGTGCCGCACGGTTTGGCGCATCCACAGATTGGGGTCGAACGCGGTGGTTTCCTCCGAAATCGCGCCGCGCGAAGCCGCGAGCACGGTGCCCAAAACGGCGGTGTGCCACAACAAGTCTCGGCCGAAAATCTCCGCGTGCAGTAGTCGGTCGTCAAGCAGAAGCGTACACGCCAGCGCGAACGCGACGAACGCGCCCACCAGGTAACTCACGAACCGCGCGCACAGCGACACGATTGGCGAGGAGAACTGCTGGACGTACCTGCTAGCGGGGCGGTGCGACGCTCGTAGTCGCTGCTCCAGAAAGTGCTCAAGCTCGTTGAACTCGCGCATCGTCCACCGCGCCCACGTGCTCCACTGCCTTAACCCCAGGCTCCCGGGGTTGTGGTAAAACCGCTCCACGTGGTGCAGGAGGAAGTATATGGTCAGGAAAATAGCCACGAAAGGCGCTAACAACAAATTCACCACCGCCAACAACCGCATGCGTTGCCGCAACGCGTCCACGTCAAAAAACGCGTCTTTGATTCCAAAGTCGTCGTCGAACATGTTGTTCAAAACGCACTGCGTTGTAAAAAAAGAAATGTCAGTCTTGTATGGGCAATCAGTCGGGGAATGTGGAAATGGGAAATACTTACCTGGTGGATGTGGTACTCGATGGTTTTAGTGAACCAAACCTTGTTTTGTCGCGTCCCGTTTCCAACGCCCCGCATACCTCGGAACCTCAACCCCAGCACGTCCCTGTTTAACATACCGAGAAGGTAGTTTTCTTTTCGCAGAATTCGCGCCACGATGTCGTGTTCGTTCTGTGATTGTGAACGAAAAGTGTCAGTCTTGTGCATCGCGATGTATGGACAAACAGTCAGGGCAGAGGTAAGACGTCCCTTCTGGTACGAGTATGGGCAAACGTTGTGTCGTGATTTTGGAAAGGACCAAGGCCGTACCAGCTCCTTCACGATACAAAGCTTTGTTGTGTTTTGCAGGTGCACCACCCTCGCTAAGACTTCAGGCCACGTGATGGTTTGAATGTCGTGGTCGGATAACCCGAGCTTGGCGTTGCAGAACGTTCGCGTTCGCCGCAGCTGCGGAACGTCGAAAACCAACTTGACCACCGAAAACAAAAGGTACAGGGTGAACAGACACAGGTACGTCAGCACGGTCAGGTTCACGAAAAACGACCGGTGAGACAGCGGATTGGCGTACGTCGCGTCTTTCAAAATGTCACACGTGTCTTTCAGACCAACACCGTCCGGATCGGCGTCGGTTTTGTTGCCATCGCGTTCCCACCCCCCCGCGCTTCGCAAGCTCGCCTGAATGTAAAAAAATAAATGTCAGTCCCGTATGGGCAATCATTCGGCGGAATGTGGTTATTGGGAAATACTCACCTCCGCGCACTTTGTGCCCAAAGTCCGCCAATCAACATAAAGCAGAAGGAACCCGGAGAAGAAAACCGTGAACCCCAAGGTGAGGATGTTCAGAACACGGCTCACTAGTATACACCAGAAACCACTGCCCTCGAAGTACTGGTACAGATTCGTGCACCAGGCGTCGAGATTTTCGATCTTGGCCTCGCGTTTTGGCCTTTTTTTTTCGCGCAACACGAACGGCGTCGTGTGCAAACTCGCAAGCGTTGGGTCGGCCAACTCGTCGTGGTAAAGCTCTTGTGCGTCACGTTCGTCCGACTCCAACATCGAAGGCAAAGCCGCGTACTCGTGGTCGTCCATCCCGCGGAGGGGAAGCAGGCTGGACCCGAGGCCTGACATTGCGAGGTGACGCGGTTTAAAAATCAGCAGCGTCAACGCATGCAAGCAACACCGGGTGGGATCCCTAAACCGTCGGACCACCGGAGGGTAGGGTAGACCACGGTTTCTCCGCGCCGCCGCACCTCAGCTACCCACGAGGTGCACTCGGGCCTCCGCGCGCGACGAGTGGGTCGAGGAGGCGCGCGCCGCGGTGTGCAGAGCGCGCGCGAGTTATCCGAGGAACCCATTTTTTCCCGGGAAACAACGATTTGGGGATTTGGGGATTTGCCACACAGAGTCAGAGAGTGCAACGGCCACGGCTTAGGGCGGATGTGGGCCTCGCACGACAGGCGCAGGAGTGGATAGCCTGGCGGAGCGCTGGAACGACACATTGAGCAAATTGGGGAGGAAGATTGGAATCTTCACGTGAAGGTTCAGCCCCCCAAAACAACGTTTATGAATAATATTAGATGGTGTGTCGCTGATCATCTCGACTACGCCACAAACCCCTTCGGTCTGCTATCCCCCTACTCCTCCACCCCCGTGACCAGCGCGTGCGCTCCGAAAAGCACGAACAGCGCCCCGCCCGTGATGGCGACGGCTCTTTCCGAAACGTACAGCGCCATGTGCTTCCCTCCGAGCACCGCGGCGCCGGTACAGACGGCGTGCCCCACCACGCCTCCCAGGGTGACTCCGAACGGGTCCTCGGATGCCGCGAGCCCTATGGTGGCGATCTGGCTCCTGTCACCCCACTCCGCGAGGAACGTGATGACGAAGGTTTCGAGTAACACCGCGAGCTCTCCTTTGTTTTTCTTCGCCTTTTTAGACGCCGCGAGCTCCTTCTCCGTCTCCGCGAGCTCCGCATCCATGCCCCCGCCTTGCCAGTTCACGAGGGACTCGTACAGCGAACGGAACCCGAAGAAAAAAAACAGCGCGATGGCGAGGTAGTGCGTGTATTGCTTGCTAATCAGGGCGGGGGCGGCCCACCCCAACGCGGCGGAAAGCGCGGTCATCACGCCAAGCGCACCAATCGCGCCAAGGAAAACCGTAATCTGCGAATGCCGCATCGCCATGATGGCCGCGATGAAGAACGTCTTGTCGCCGATCTCGGAAATCAGAATCATGGTCCCCGACTTAACCGCGCCCTCCAGAAACGGAACCGTGGAGCTCATGGCGACGACACGGACGACGACCGACGCGCGGCGATGGTCTGAGAGGCGCGTCACGAAAACCCAAAGGTTTTGGCGTCGCGTCGCAGTGCCGACGATTTCCATTTGCGAAAGGAATCCCGAGGTCGTTGCTTTTGGGTGTTGCCACGCCACTCTCGAGGGCGCGGCATGGGGTCTGCCGGGGAGACGGTCGGGTTGCTTCCCCGCGGGGTTTCTTCCGGCGGTGATGGTGCGTGGTCTGAAAACGACGTGCGCGACACCGACACCCCAATGGAGTTCGTGTCGTGTTACCCGACCACGCGGTACCGGACGTACGTGTTGTTTCTGCTTTTCCTCGTCGCGACGTTGCAAACCACGGACCGGAACATCCCCGCCATCCTGCTCCCGAAAATCGGCCCGGAGTTTGACATGACGGACTTGGACGCGGGGATGCTGAACGGCGCCGCGTTCGTGTTGATATACGCCCTCGCGACGATTCCGCTGGCCAGGCTGGCGGACATGTGCGGCCGGAAGTACCTGCTCGCGGGGTCACTGGTGGTGTGGTCCTCGCTGACGTCGCTCAGCGCGCTGTCGCGAAACACGGGCCAGCTTTGTTTCCTCCGGATAGGCATCGGGTTGGGTGAAGCAGGGTGCACGCCCGCGGCGCAGTCCTTGATCGCGGCGATGTACGGCCCTGGCGAGCGCGCGAGTGCGATGGCGATTCAGCAGCTCGGCCTGGCCGCCGGAACCGCCGCGGCGAACCTTGTTGGCGGGTTGCTGGTGGACCGCCTCGGGTGGCGCGGCGTGTTCGGGGTGATGGGCGTTCCCGGGTTCGTGTTGGCGGGGGTGCTTCTGTTAACCCTGGAGGACCCGCCCACGGTAGGGCTGGGGCGGTACGGGGAAAGCTTCATTGGGGATGAGGGTGTTGGGGGTACGGCTGGAGATTCCGAGCGCGCGGATTTTCCGATTGCCGGCGAGGAGAGAAAAAAAAGACGCTCGAATTGGCGCCGCGTGGTCGGCGACAAGAGTTTCTGGAGGGATTTGTGGGGCGGGATCGAGGAGTGCGCGAAAGTACGTCCCCGCATTTCCAAAATCCCGCCCCCGTGTTTGACAACACAATACTGACACTTTTCTGGCAAAACTCCAAAGCATTTGCTGCGACGGAAAACGTTCATTCACCTCTCAATAGGGGTCATGATTCAGGTTGGGGTTGGTTTGTCCATAATGGCGTTCCTGCCGGTGTTTTTAGTGCGAGTGCACGGTACGTGTTTCCCACCCACCACATTCCGCCTCCCTGATTGCCCATAAATGTACGAGACTGACACTTTCTTTTTTATCGTATCAGGCATGACCACGCACGACGCCGGGGTTTCAATCGCGTACGTGGGCGGGGTTTTCGGTGCGACTGGGATTTTGCTTGGCGGCGTGATAGGCGACTACTTGGTGCGAAAATCAGGGGACCAGAGGTACATGTTGTGGTTCATTTTGGGGTGTAACGTCGTGGCGGCGCCGTTGATGGTGTGCGCGGTGATGGTGGAGAGCACGCAAACAAGCGTCGCGCTTTCGTCAATCGTCGTGGCGCTGTTCATGGTGATGGTCGGCCCGCCCGGGGCGATCGTGCAGTCGCTTGTGCCGGACCGGATGCGGGCGACCGCGGCTGGTTTTTTCGGAGTGGTGGCGAACCTGGTGGGTGGATCTCTAGGGCCGCTTTTCATCGGGGCGCTGTCCGACAAATTCAAGCCGGCGTACGGAAAACGCAGCATTCGGTACGCCCTCGCGTACGCCATGCTTTTTTGCGTGTGGGGACAGCTCCACTGGTTCCTCGCGTCGCGGGCGATGCCAGGTGACGTGCTTGATACGAACGTGGTGAGGGACGAGACGGGGAGGGGCGACGAGGTTGCGGTGGGAGAAGGGGTACCTTCGGGTGGGAAAAATTGCAAAAGCCGCGAAACCACGGAAGGGGAAGAGGTTGGGGTCTACGGCGCCGCGGTGTGATGGGCGGTAAAACGTTCCGCAAATTCTTGTAAACACGAAACCAATGTTCCGAAAAGCTGTAATCTTATGTACAACGCCCCTTCACGGTTTTTCTCGCAGCCACATTTTCAGGGACGAAAACGCGCCTTTGTAGGACAACTCGGGGTGTTTTTCGAAAACCTTCCCGATCAAACCCTGAGATTGTAAAAATGAATGTCAGTCTTGTATGGGCAATCAGTCGGCGGAATGTGGTAAATGGAAATACTTACCTGCGCGCCCGCTTTCGTCAAGTGCGACCGCACGTCGCCGTCGCCGCCCAGCGCGAGTTGCATCACGACGCCCCCGATCCCCCGCGCCACCCCCTCGTCCTCGCCGCTGTCCTCCCACTCATCAAGGCAGTGCTCCACCAGGCCTCGGTCGATGAGTCTTTTCTCCAGGTTCTTGCCAGGCAAAGAGCCCAGCTCGAGCACGCGCCACAGCGCGCTCAGCGCGGCGCGCTGCACTTGCGTCACCCCGGGGGTTTCCGCCAGGACGTCCATCAGGGTGTGCGCGGCGGTCCCCTCGTGGATGGCTTTTTGCTTTCGCAAACAAGAAACCACGTGTTTGCTTTGCTGAGAGCAGAGCATTCTTAAAAGCTGAAGCGCGGCGTCCGGTCCGGGCTGCAGCATGGGCGCGCCGTCGCCCGCGGTTTTGCGCGCGACCCAGGTGTCCATCGCGGTCGTAGCGGAACCAACCGCGCCCGAACTGACGACCATCCACAAAACCCACCCGTCGTCCTTGTTGCAAAGGCGAAGCAAAGAGCCGTGGCACCGCAAACGCCGGCGCCAGTCAAGCTTTGGGTCGGAGGACATGTTCACAAGACACACCACCGACCGTCGCCGCGCGCGGTACAGGGACGCGCGAGCGGCGTCGCCCGAAGCGGCGACAGAAGCGGAGGCGAAAACTTCGGCGACCTTGTTAGGAACCTGGGCGTCGACAGTGGGCTTGTTGGTACCAGCCGTGACCTTGTTGTTACCACCGGTGGGCTTGTTGTTACCACCATCCGCGGCGATTTTCACCGCGGCGCTCGCTCCTCCCACCACTCCCCGTTCCGAAAGCTTCGCCGCCGTTTTCTCCGAAACCGCGCTTTTCCCAGACTCGGCGTACCTGCGCTCCATCTGGGATGGCCCTTTGGCCTTTTCCGGCTTTGTAGTCAGTCTGTTCCTCAGCTCCGCGAGTTTCCCCGAAACTAGCTCGAACGCCTTTTTCGCTTTGCTGCCCACGGAAACCACGGACGCGTTGTCGTCGTCGTCGTCGGCGTTTTTGTTGAGGTCGCGCTCGAGTTTTCCGAACGAGTACGAAACCAAAGTGCCGAGCGCCGCGACGAACGCGCCGGTCACGGAGGTTACGAAACCCATACGTGAAAACGTGAATTTCAGCAATCCAGAAGCGAACGCATACGGGGATGACGCGAGCGCTTTCGCCCAGGAACGCGTGTTCGCCCGACGCGTAGACTCCAGCCGTTGCTTGCGCCGCAGTACCTCGCGCTGTCGCAATTTTTCCGCCAGCGCCTTCTTCGCCGCAACGAGCTCGGCATTTTCCTCCGCCAATTGTTGTTCGTGTTCCAGGTCGGCGAGGTAATCCGTTTGGGTGGGCAAACCCGCGTTTGAGTCCGCGATCGCGACTTCCGAAGCGAGTTGTTCAAGCGCCGCGTATCCCTTGCCCTTGTGTGTCTTTCCGCCCCTTCTGCCGGGCACGTACCCGGCCGCCAGTCTGGCTTTGGCGTCGGCGAGCTTCCGCTTGAGCCTCGCGGCTTCCGCGAGCATCTCGGTTTGCGGGTCCGACGTGGTGTTGCACAGCCCACTTGTTTGTAGCACGAACGTGGGCGCGACGCAGCACTTGTTTTTGTCATCTCTCTGCGCGGGGGGGGATGTGCACTTGCCGTCGCACCCGAATGCGGAGCCTCCGCCGCACACGCCTCTGCAGTCCACGGTGTCCGTCCCCCTGCACGTCCCGCCGCAGTCGCGCCGCGCGCCGCTGTTGCACACCTCGTCGCACCCCACCACCCCGGGCCCGTTGCACCGTACGACCTCTTTTGAAAGGCAGTGGTTCACCCTCGCCTTGTACCCCGACCCGCACTCCACGGAGCACCGCCCCCAGTCGCTCCAGGCGGTTTTGCGACACGACTCGCCCCAGCGCAGGCGTTCCAGAATCGGCGTCTCCGGAACCTCCAAGTCGCCCCGTAGTTCGGGGTAGGTACAGAAAAACACCGCCGGCCGTACCACAGTTGCTACAAAAAAATTGTACACGTTGACTGGGAACAGCACGAACGGTTTCATGCGTTTGCCCCACTCCGCGAACGTCGGCCCCAGCTCCTCGCCGACTGATTCCTGAAACGCGAAGTACGCGTCCTCCGCGCCGTCGACGATGCCGTCCCTAGCGCCCGCGAAAACCGGCCCCAAGCCGTCCATCACGAAGTCCCAAAACGGAAGCACGAACACCAACGCAGGCTTTATGATTTGCCAGGAAAGGAAGGACACGTTCTTGGTGTTTCGCCAGGTAAACGCGACCCCCGTCGCGACCCTCGCCCACGCCACGTCAAGCTGCAACTCGGTGGTTGTGAAAACAAGCGCATCTTTCGCGATAGGGGTTGTGGTGTCCATCGCATAATAAGCGGCTTGGGACGCGACCCAGCCCGTGCCTGCAACCGCATCTAGACCGCGCCTGCACGCCAACCGGGTCAGGTGGTGGCTCGTGCTTGAGACCCCGAGAAAGCGGTCCAGGTTGTACACATCCGCGAGCACGCCGTCCCCGAACAGGGCGTTTTTCACAAGCGCCACGGTGTCGTGCTGGTCCATGACGGTTGCCGGAACCCCGCGGTCGTTGGCGAAAACCGAGTTGTACGTCGTCAAAACAAGCGCCACGATGGCGTACGCCTGGAGAATCGCCAGCACCGCGGTTAGGGGGGATGGTTTTGAAGGTCCATCGGACCTCTGGCCAGAGGTGGTTCGGTGCACATTTTTGCGTCCCAAACGCGCAAGCGTCGTGGTCTTCGTCGCGCGCGATGACGCGACCGTCCGCTCCGCCATCGTCGCCGTCGGTGGGACGAGGGACGGAGGGAGGCTGGACGGACCGCGAAGCGTGCGCCGCGGGGGTAACTGAGGGGGGGCGGGGGCACGGGGAACGGAGCCTTCGTTGGCCCCCGTTGGTTTTGTAGACGCTAAACTGGTCCAACCCCACTACGACCCTGCAAGACGATCGAGATGATCTCGCCCGCTTTGCCTCAGATCGCACCGCGCGGTCCACGTGTGGTCGTCCACAACTACGGCCGTTCGAAAAAAAATGGGCGGTACCCCGACGCACCCCCTGGCCAGCACGGGCGTGGCGCTGGCGCGATGCGCGCTGTTCGCGCTCGCGTGTTTCTTCGCGTACGACATTCGATTGTACGCGGTGACCGAGTACGGCCGCATCATCCACGAGTTCGACCCGTGGTTCAACTTTCGCGCCACGCAGTACCTCGCGGACAACGGCTGGGTGAGGTTCAGCAAGTGGTTCGATTACATGAGCTGGTACCCGCTTGGGCGGCCTGTTGGTACTACTATCTATCCCGGAATGCAGGTCACCGCGGTGACAATCTGGAAAACGCTGGGCCTGATGGGGGATTCCGTCGCCATGTCCCTCAACGACGTGTGCGTTTTTTTCCCCGCGTGGTTCGGCGCGGTGGCTACTCTGTTGACCGGTCTGCTAACCGCGGAGTGCAGTGGCGACAAAAACGCCGCGGTCGTCGCGTCGTTGGTCATGTCAATCGTCCCGGCGCACACCATGCGCAGCGTCGCGGGGGGGTACGACAACGAATCCTTAGCCGTGACCGCCATGGTGTTGACGTTCTTCGTGTGGTGCCGCGCCCTGCGCACCCCGAGAAGCTGGCCCATAGGCGCCGCAGCGGGCCTGGCCTACGTATACATGGTCGCCGCGTGGGGAGGGTACACGTTCGTTTTGAACATGGTCGGCCTGCACGCCGCGATTTTGGTGCCGTTCGGGAAGGTGCGTGTTCCCTTTCCCAAATCCAACGGCCACCGTTTGCGGACCCTCGGTGACTGTTTGCGTGTACTACTGCCCGTAACAACTGTTACAACTACACACGGCACACGTGCACTGTTCGGCCCGATTACTCTAAGTGCACTGTTAGGCCCGATTACTCGGACCCCAATCCCCCGTACAGTACACCTGTAGACTCAAGACTGACAGTTTCTTTTATTCGTCTCAGTTTTGTCCGAGCGTACACAAGGCGTACTCGCTGTTCTGGATCGTGGGCACGCTCGGGGCGGTGCAGTTCCCGGTGGTCGGGCTGGCGCCTATTAAATCCATGGAACAGCTGGGTCCGGCGTTCGTGTTCGTCGGGTACCAAGTTTTAGCGGTGACTGAGCTTTTAGTGGCGAAAAGAAACGCGACCGGCCACCAAAAGTGGCGCCTGCGGTTGCGGTGCTACGCCGTCGCGGGGGTTTGTCTGCTTTCCGTAATTGCCGTGCTGGCGCCGACCGGTTGGTTCGGGCCGCTGTCCGTCCGCGTCAGGGGTTTGTTCATCAAGCACACGAAAACAGGCAACCCTCTTGTGGACTCCGTGGCGGAGCACCAACCCGGAACCCCCGACGCGTACCAGGTACGGCCTCGGGGCTTTCCCAAATCCAGGCACCTACGTTTACCGCCCCTCTTTGAGTGCACTACGGCCGTAACAGTTGCCAGTACTGGCAACTGCTACATACAGCACAAGTGCACTGTTTTACCGAAGCTGGTGACTGTTTGTCCATACATCGCGATCTACTCAAGATACTCAAGACTCAAGACTGACCCTTTTCGTTTACAAAAACAGCGCTACCTGAACCTGCCGTACTACGTCGCCCCGGTGGGTTTCGTGATTTCGTGCGGACACTTTCTGAAAACCAAATCCGCGGCGGCGCTGTTCCTGCCGCTGTACGGCGTGGTGGCGTACTACTTCGCCAACCGGATGGTTCGGTTGATTATCTTTCTCGGGCCTATTGCGAGCTCGCTGTCGGGCGTAGCGGTGGGGTTTTTAAGCGAGCAGATCTTTGGCAACCTGGTTTGGTTCGCGAACGGCGGCGGCGCGCTCGACGACGACGCGAACGAAAAATCGGACGACGCCGACTCCAAGAAACCGTTTACCAAAAAGAACGGCAAGGTGAGGAAATCGGGCACCGGTAAATCGGCAGGGGACGGCGATACCGCGGCGTTACTGGCCTCCATTCGCGCCTCCGTCGCGGTGCCTTTGTCAAAGTTTTACGACTCCAAGCAAACCCGGGTTTCGCGGGTTTTGCTCGCCGCGTTTCTGCTGATCACCGGGTTACAGCGCGTCCCGTCGTTCGTGGAGTACTCGCACGAAATAGCCAAAGGCATGTCGCAACCTTCCGTGATGTTCAAAGGCCAGCTCAACGACGGCCGGACGATCATCGTGAAAGACTACGTCGAGGCGTACCACTGGCTTAGGGACAACACCCCCGAAGACGCGCGCGTTATGGCGTGGTGGGACTACGGGTACCAAATCGCGGGCATCGCCAACCGGACCTCCATCGCGGACGGCAACACGTGGAACCACGAGCACATCGCGAACCTGGCGCGGACCATGACCGCGACGGAGGAGAAAGCGCACCGCGTGATAAGGCACCTCGCCGATTACGTGCTTGTTTGGTCGGGGGGCGGCGCGGACGACATGGCCAAGAGCCCGCACTTGTTCAGAATAGGCAAGAGCATCGGGCACGACACCGGGACGGTGGACATGCACGAGATCCAGTCAAAGTTCGGGGTTGACCAGTACGGCCGGCCCACGCCGCTCATGGCGCAGTCGCTTCTGTACAAGCTCGTTTCTTTCCAAGGCGCCGTCGCGAAAGAGCGCTTCGAAGAGGTGTACACCAGCAAGTACCGGAAGGTAAGGATTTACAAAGTCGTCAACGTGAGCGACAAGAGCAAACAATGGGCGGCGGACCCGGCGAACCGCCTGTGCGACGCCCCCGGGTCGTGGTACTGCCCCGGCCAGTACCCGCCCGCGCTCGCGAAGTTCAGTCAGATCATCAAACCCGCGTACAACATGCCAGCGTTTGCGAAGAAACAAACCGAGGAACGCGCGGCGCGGGAGGCGAAGGCGGAAACGGACACGGGGGCGGAGTTGTGAGGGGTGGATTTTTAAGTCACTCCTGATCTGTTATTTGGAATGTTTCACGCAAAAGCAACGCAAGTGTCGTCTCGTTCTTCTCGTGCTTCTTTTGCCGGCAAATCAGTGAGGTGCGCCGTTCGCGAACGCCCAACTCAGCATATCGAAATGCCCGTTCGCGGCTGCCCAGTGGCACGTGCTCGTGTCCCACGGGCACCCGTTCGCGCGCAGCCACTGAAGCACCTCCAGGTGTCCTTCATACGCCACGGACGAGCACGTGCTTTCGTCCCACGGGCACCCGTTCGCGCGCGCCCACTGCAGCAACTCGAGGTGCCCACCGGCCGCCGCAGCCTCGCACGTTCGTTCGTCCCACGGGCACCCGTTCGCGTGCAACGACTGCAGCATTTCCAAGTTTCCGTGCTGCGCCGCCCACGCGCACATGTTCGTTCCTTCCGCCGCCGACTCGTCCGTGCGCTTGCCGTTCCAGCACGCGTTCTCGCTCACCCACGTCGCGGTCTCGAGATGCTCGCCTTCCTCCGCCACGGACATGCACATGCTTAGGGTCCACGGGCAGCCGTTCGCGCGCAACCACTGCAGCACCTCGAGGTGCCCGTGCCGCGCCGCTTCCGTGCTTGCATTCTTGTCCCACGGGCAGCCGTTTCCGTGCGCCCACTTGAGTATATCGAGGTGCCCGCCCCTCGCCGCGTCGCGTGCTTGCAAGTGCCCGCATCCCACGGGCGTGGCCGCGTGCCACGTGCAGCTGTTTTCGCGCAACCACTTCAGCACCTTGATTTGCCCGCCCAACACCGCGGCCTCGCACAAGTTTTCGTTAAACGTCACAAGACCGCGCCGATGCAAGCTTTTTAGCGTGCCTAAGCATCCGCGCGCCGCGGCTTCTGAAGGCTTAAGCTCCTTGACCGAACCCTTCATTCCCTTCCCCCCTATGGCGTCGCGCATCACGTTCGCGAAATCTCGAAATCCCGCGAGATCTTCGGGTGAATAGGATGGAGCTCGCCCGACGGCGGAGCTCGAGGTGGCTGCTTGCGCGTCGGGTTGATTCATGGGCGTCGCGATACGACTGTGTGCGGGGTTAAAGGTCATCGCGAAGGTCCGCGCGCGGGTGGTTATGGCGTCCTCGAGGCAAAGGAGGTCGAAGGCGAAGGAACTGTACTTTTCTCGGGGTAGACGAATCGTCGGGGCTTCCAAAAAATCACTCGCCGAAAACCTGACACAACGAACTTCGCGACAACGATCCTATCCGCCCACACACCACGACGCGCTCGGGATCGCGCGTGTCCTTTATCCAAGCCCCGTCCTTCCCTAGGTCGGACGTGCAACATGGCAGGTCGCGACAAGCGCAAGGCGGATGCGGATGCGTCGAAAAGCGCCGCCAAGGCGGGGAAGAAGGCCAACACCGCCGCCGGCGCAAAAGGTGCCGCCGCCTCCAAATCTAAAGCGCACCACGACTCGTTGAGTGCCACGGAACGCGCGTACCTCGCGTGGATGAAATCCGCGGGTGTGCGACTCACGGGCGTATCAATCGGTGTGTTTCCCGGAACCGGCCGGGGATGCCTGGCGGTTACGGACTTAAAGCAAGGCGACGTGGTGGTGGAGGTCCCGGAGAGCGCGATTTTGACCGCGGAGACGTGTTGCGCAAAAGATGCGCTTCGTCAGTTTTTCGACGGAGAACTCGACTCCGCGCCTCGTCTGGACAGGGAGGCGCTGGTGCTCGCGGTGATGTGCGAAATCGCACGAGGTAACGAGTCAAACTTAGCACCCTATTTGAATCAGTTGCCCAACTTAAGAGCCACGCACTCGCCCCTCGCCTGGCGCGCGGATGAGCTGTACGAGCTGAAAGGAACCACGTGTCTGCACCGGACGTTCGACCAGGAGGACGAAAGCGCGGAGCTCCCGTCCATGACCCACGAGCACTGGCGACTCGTGGCGAAGCCGTTCTTCGAGAAGTACCCGCAGTACAAAGTAAGTGACGACGAATTGTTCTTAAAAAAAACGTACCTGCACGCCACCGCGCTTGTCGCTGGGTTTTCGTTCACGCTTGGCGAGGAGGATGACGATGAGGATGAGGAAGCGTTCGAGGGGTGCGTTCCCGTGAACGACGAGAACGACGGCGACGAGCATCCCGACCACTCCCACGACCACGAGCAACCCCACCAAAGCACTCAAGCCATGGTTCCGTTCTGGGACATGCTCAACCACGTCGAGCCTAACCGGGCGTGCGTGCGTCTGGAGTACGACGAGCATGCCCAGGTGTTGAAAATGGTAATGGTAAGGGACGTGAAGAACGGGGAACAAGTGTTCAACACGTACGGCGCGTTGGGGGACGACGAGTTGTTGCGGCGGTACGGTTTCGTTTCCCCACACAACCCGCACGGCGGAAACGCGGAGGTTTCGTTGCGAGAGGTCGTCGCGGCCGCGGCCACCGCGCGGTTCGTGGTGGAGGACTCGTATGAAGACGACGAGGTTGACGGGCGCGATACCGACGAGAGCGGTGAGGATGAGGATTTCGAGGAACCCAAAATGCCGTCCACGTCGGACAGCGAAGAGGAGAGCTATGGAGAAGATGATGAAGGTGATGCAGACGATGAAGATGACGATGAAGATGACGATGAAGACGACGATGAAGACGAGCTCGATTCCGAAGAAGACGACACCTTCGCCATGGAAAAGCGCGGTTTCGGTAGCCTGACCCTCAAAGAAACCCTGGCGCGTCTGCGGCTCCTGAAACGGTGGGGCGTCGCGAGCGCATCGGAGGACCGGTTTACAATTTCGCGCACCGGTAAGCCCAGCCTCGCGCTGCGCGCCGCCGCGCGAGTCATGTCCATGCACACCTACCAGTTCCAACAACTGCTTGCCGCGGACGCGTACGAGCGAGGCGACCGATTAGAACAACACGGGGACGACGGCGACGACGACGGCGACGACGTGTTTGGTGTCAAACCATTGTCCACGGAGCGGGTGTGGGACGGGAAGAACGACGAGACCTCCGACGAAGGTACGTCGGTGCATTTACACCGTGAATCTTGGTCTATCTAGACCTTGAATCATGCTCTACACGCCCCTTGTACCCCGAACCTTGTACCCCCATACCCTAAGCCCCTAAACCCTAATCCGCCGAGTGATCATGACACCTTTGTGGGATCTCCTAGGACTGCAAAGTCTTGTGACGAGAAACGGAGGAGCGCGCGTTTCGCGCGCGACATTCTGACGGCGTTTTTTTGGTTTTTTCTTTTTTTTTCTTTTTTTGTTCGCGAAGGACTTTCTTTTGTAATGGAAACCCCTTCACTACACGGAAAACCCTTAATGCAAGGATAACTCTTACATACTAACCTTCGTACTAACTCTCATACCGTCCATACCGTCCATCTCACCCAACTCAGACGACATCGACTCCGACTCCGACGACGTTGACGAGCGCGCGGATCAAACCACCCGGGTTTCCGTGACACTTCTGGTGTTAGCAGAAGACGCGTTGTCCCGCCGGTTCGCCACGCCGGGGGTTTTGGAGGACCGGACACATCTCGCGGCGCTCGGCAAGGAACCTCCATTTGAACGAGCCAAAGCCAGTGTGGGGGGGTGGCACTGGAGTGATGAAAAAAAGAAAGAGAAAAACGGATGGCAAAACGCCGCGCACCGAGCGACGCACCGCGCGAGGTTGGCGCTTTTCGTGCGGCTCCGCGAGAAAAACGCCCTCGCCGCGTTAAGCCTTTGGGCGTGCGGCGCGACGCGAAGTGAGAAGGAGATGTTGCCGCCGCTGCGAGCGGAGTGAGGGAAGTGGGCTCCGTGTGATTGTGACCGACTAAAGACTAAATAGCAAGGAGTTGCGTCCTTCAATTTCCCACCCACCTCGCCTCTGCTTGTTTCACGTTTGCCATTTCACTCACCGACCGCCACGCGTCTTTCCGGCGCGCACGCGGCAACTCGTGACTCTTGGCGCAAAGATCGGGGTCGAAAACGGTGTGGCACCGGCGCAAGGTAACGCCGACGCGCTCGGGAACGCGTTGCCCTGAAGTTTCGGCGTCGTGAACCGAAGTCAAAGTCGTCTCGGCGTCATCTTCTTCGTCCGAATCTTCATGCTCGTCGTTGTCGTCGTCCTTAACACGCCCGTTCCCCACCGCGTCGATGGCGTGCGTCCACTGCTCGTTGAACGCCATGTTGAAGAACACAGCGCTTCCGTGCTCCAGTGCTAGGTGGAACATTTTCGTGTGTTTGTACTCAAACCACGCTTGCCTCGCGGCGTCGCACTTGGCGGCGGCGGCGATGACGCGTTCGTCGTTTTCCCGGAGCCACGCCGTTCGCACGCGTTCCCTCTCCACAGCTTGTCGTTTCACCTCGCTTCGCGGGGGCGCATTCGCCTTGGCCTGCGAAGCGACACGCCACTCCGGGTCGCGCCGAAGCGCCTCTAACAGTAATTTGCGCTTTCGCTTCACTACGTCGGGTCCGATGCTGTGTTTAACGCTGTCTCTTGACTCTTCCGACCCTTCCGACGATGGCTGACCCGTCAGTACTGACCCGCCATCACCGCCATCACCGCCATCCCCCTCCAGCCACCGCCTCGGCGAGAAGGTCATGACCCGCGTCGCCCCGAAGGAACAAGAAACTACGAAACCGTTTTTTTCCAAATCCAAACTCTTATCCGCGTGCGCGCCGATTGCGTCGGTTCCGTTTTTGTACCGGTTCACCACGACGTGGTTACACATCTGACCTGACACGGCATATATCTTCCTTACCAGCGCTTTAAGCTCGGCAGGCACGACCTCACACGGCGTGGGCTGCTGGGTTTTGTCCGGGTTGTACCGGTAACTCGCGAACCAAACGCGGGTTTGAGTCGAAGGTGTTTCAACCTCAACCCGATGCGACTGTTTTGAATCCCTTTTCGCGTACGCATCGCGCGTATCCCCCTCGGTACCGCTCCGGATGTCATGGAAATCCGGAAACTCGTCATCCCTCCCTTCGTACCGCACCGCATAGTACGCCTGGTCTCGCGGCACCGCCGCTTTCTCGCCCCGGCGGTCCGCGGGGGTCACCAGCGCGTGGTCCCGGGGCAGGTACAGAGGTTCGAATTGTCGTAACATTTCCGAAACCGTCCCGGGGTCCATGAAAAAGTCGGCGGCGTACGAAAGCGAGGCGCTTGTTTCGGCGTCGTGCCAAACCAAAGAAGCGCCGTCTATGGCTTTGGGTACCCCCCTGGGGTCTGGTGTGCTTGCTTCTTCTTCTTCTTCTTCTTCTTCTTCTTCTTCTTCTTCTGTCTGGTTGTTGTGACTCAAATTTTCAAGAAACTGCAGCACGGCGTCTCTGCGCCACCGCTCGGCTTCTTTTACGAGTTTCCCGAAATGCGCGGATTTCGGTTTTTTGTCAACGCCGTCCAAAAAGAAAAGCGCGTTACGCGCGGCGTCGACGTGTCCCCACCGCGCGGCTTCCACGGCGGCGTTTCGTGCGTGATGCTGACGCACAGAGATTGTGCCCATGGCACGCAGCGCGCAAGTGACGACATCAGCGTGGCCCCTGCGCGCCGCGCAAAGCACGGGAACGCGCCCGGAGTCGTCGCGAGTTTCGAGCGCCGATTCCAGCCAATTCATTCGTGACGTCTCTTTTGTAAAAGAAGAAAGAAACGTTACGAGCGCTTCAAACGAACAAGCGTGGCCTCGCTCCGCGGCGGCGTGCAGCGCGTTGCCGCCCCCGACGTGTTCCGGGCGTGTAGTGAGTGGGTCGCCGCCTTTTGCGAGAAGGGAAGAGAGCAAAAGCGTGTGCCCGCGCTCCGCCGCGCGGTGCGTCGCGGTGTACCGGCGATTTTTTGTTTCGGAAGTTTCGGTGACACCGCTTTCATTTGTTTCGAGTTGGTCAAAAGAAACGAACGTCAAAATCGCCTCCACCACTGAAAGTCTGCCGAACCCGGACGCGGCGAACAGCGGGGTGTTCTTCGCGCCAGCGGGCTCGCGCACGTGTGCGATGTGTTTGTGTGCTCCAGTCTCCAAAATTCGCGAAACGAAAGAAACGTCCCCCAACCAGGCGCCGCGCCAAACGTCGACCCCGCCGCCGGCGACGACTCGCGCGTGGTTTTCGTTACGGCGCAGGACGCAGTGCATTATTAGCGCGTTTCTTTTGCCGGCATCCTCCTCTTCCGAGAAGCGTGTCCCTACCTCGTCACAGGACAACTCCGCAAACTCCAAGGACACGTTTGTTTCGGAACATGAACCGTCAAGCGCGGCATCAACCGGGTCTTGATTCACATCAACCGAGCAATTACTCACAAGAGCCTCGTCACTTTCGGTATTTCCCGTGTCACGCACCAACACGTACAGCGCGCGCTGCACGCCCGTTTTCCGGTGTTCCGCGGCGTGGCGTTCCACCGTGAACCCAAACTTCGCACAGCGCGCCTTGACTTCCTCCACGGGCATACCTCCGGAGAGAGTTTCTTTTTTGTCGGTGGTATCGACGTCATTTCCTTCCGGTGATACCGTCCCGGAAACGCGCTTCGTCTCCGGGTGACTCTGCACCACTCTTCGCAGCCACACCGCGACGCGTCCGTTTGTTTTCAAAACATAATTCGCCAGCCGCAACAGCGCGTCCAGCATGTCACCCGGCGTCACCGAACACAAACCCTCCCCGGAAACGTCCCCTATCCCGATTGACGCGGACCGCACGCCGTACGGCAAGTCAGTCACGATCGCGTCTACGGAGTTTTTCAAACCAGAGTACACTGATTGCGACGTGGCGGCAGGGTCGTCCAGCAACGACGCAAACGCGAACGTACACGAACGTCGCGCGTCTGCAGTGACGAATTTCGTTTCGTTGTTTTCGTTTGTTTCGTCGTTTTCGGCGCGTCGCCACTCACGTGTGTTCCGTTCCACCCGCTCTTGTGACCCGTCAGCTTTGATGCCATCATCCCTTTTGAGGCCGAAGTATCGACACGCAGCCTCCTTGGCCGACATCAACGCGTCTTCACAAACGTCCCCGCCAATCACGTCGCCGGCTCCCAGTGCCAAGGCGGCGAACGCCACGGCGCCGCCGCCCACGCACGGGTCGACCACGACGTCCCCGAACCTCACGCGCGCCGCGTTCACCGCGAGCACCGCTTGTTCCGGAGGCATCGCGTTCGGCGCGTCTATTGTTCGCAACGCGGTTTGTCTTTCCATGCCCCAAGCCACGACCTCGCCTAACATGTTTTCGGGGTGGACGTAGTAGTGGGGTGTCACGTCTGCGGTGGCTTTGGTAAAAAAATCGGCACCACCGCTCGCGCACGTTTCCAGCCAAACTCGGTTCGCCACGATGCCACCACCCACGCCGGCGTCCCACAGCTGCGCCCCGATGTCCTCCAGGACCTGCCTCGAAACCCCTTTGCGTCCTGGTGCTAAAACCTGCGCCGCGCATCGCGCCGCGTTTGTTGGCCCCAGCGCCTCCGCGACCTGCACGGGGGACCCGGCCGCGACCTCCAAAAGTGCGACGCGAATAAGCGCGCATCTGCGCACCGCCGCTCGTAAAACGTCCAGGGATGGGAACCGAACCCCGGGCACGACGGTGGCGATGTGCCTGGACGAGATTGACGCCGAGGCTCCGCTTGCAGCGGCGCGCGGAGGCGTGTCATCGACCCAACTCGGTGCGCGTCCCTTGTGACACGACCCAGGGGTATCCTTCGCGTCCCCGTCCGGCGAAACGGTAGACGCATCTGGGGCCTCGGGGTCGCATCTTTCGGTGGTCACCGCCGCCAACGCCGAGCCAAGCTCCAGAAACGCCATACCCCCGAGCTCCTCGCCGACGCGCCCGCCCTGGAGCACCAGCGTCGCGATCACGGGCGACATCGGGCCTGAGCACCAGGCGCGCGCGCCGCGCGATGCACGAGCGTTGAGGTTCGTGGCGAAACCAGGCGGAAAAGTGCATCGTAAATAGTTTCGGGACGACAAGCACTGCAGTGCACGAAAAAGTTGTTGAACGCCGCGATACAAATACAACAAGCAGGTTCCCTCACATCGCCCCCAGTGAGTCCTCCTTGTCCAACGGCGGCGGCTCTTCCGCCTGCGCTTCTTGGCGCATCGCGTCCACCTCGCGTCGAGCTGCGTTTCCCCGGTGCATGGCTTGTATGTTGGTCGCCGCCTTTTCCTCGTTCTCCGCTTGGCGCATCGCCATGGCCGAAACCGCCGCTTCCAGGTCAGGGTCGTTCGCCCGGTCTTGAACGTCCCCACCCGTTGCCCCAGTACGCCCTGCACCCGCCGACTTCTCAAGCTCCCGAACCTGCGCATCCTTGATTTGAATCTCAAGCCGCGCCTCCGCCAGCGAAACGCGCAACTGCTCCAGCTCGCGCGCGACGTCCACGCTGAAGTCGATTTCTCGCGGTACTTTGGACCCCGGGGTGAGCGACACGGCGGGGTCGCCGGGGTTTTCTTCGGAAAACCCAACCCCCAATTGCGAGCGATGCGCACCGCCGTGGTTACCCGCGCTGGTAACCAGTTGCGCTTTTTGTCGCTGTTTCGCAAGCTTACTCTCTCTTCGTAGCTCGTTGACTTCCTTCAGAAGCACCACGTTTTCGCCCAAAACCCGTGCGACGTCGCTTCTGTGTCCCTCGACGTCCTTCGCGAGCTTGCGCTTCAGGTTTTCAATCGTCTTTTCAAGAAACAAACGCTGCCGTTGAAACTCCTTCTGCACGTCCTCATCCAGTCCGTTGTCCACCACCGAACCGCTCATGACGTGCTTTTGGTAAAGCGCGTTGACCGACGCCGCTAGTTTTTTGGGGTAAAGCGTTTGGCGCGAGGTTTCGTGGAGATCCGCTTGGAAGGATTTGATTTGCGACTTGTGCAAAGTCACGAGCTCGCGCTGCGAGTGGGAAAGAAAAGGGTCAGTCCTGAGTGTACAAGTAGCCTGTATGGGGGATTGGGTGTAGTAATCCGGCCGAACAGTGTGCTTGTGATGTATTTGTAAGAGTTGCAAGCACGCCAGTAAATGTTACCATACTTCCTTTAAGTCCTTGAAACAGTGTTTGGATTTGGGAAACGCGCAAGGCCGTACCTGCTTCACCTCGTCTTTCTGGACGCCGACCAGCTTGTGCTTCAGGTCCGTGATGCTCAACTCGAGGTACGCGTTGCTTTTGTGGTACTTCTCTAGTTCGTGGTCCATCTGTTTGATCGTCGTTTTCATGTCCGCCACGTCTAGTTCGCGCGGTTCGATTTGTTTCTTGAGTTGTTTGATTTTGTAATCGAGCACGAACTTGAACTTTTCCAGTTCTTGCGTTTTCTTTTTCAGGTCGTAGATGCGGCGTTCCTTGTCCCCGATGGTGTCATCGCGGTCCCATAGTTCCTTGCGCAGCCCTGTGAGGTCTGTTTTTAAATCGCCGATGGTTTGCCGTAACTGCTTTTTGTCATCCCCCAGCCCCAAAATGGTTTCTTTTTGTTCGTGGATATCCTTCTGCAGCTGGTTGAATTTTTTCTTCATGATGCCGTTTTCGCCCTTCAAACGCAACCCCACGTCCCGCGCCTCCGCCAAACGAAGCTCGTACTTTTGCTTTATTTCAAGCACCTCGAGGTCCATGTCCTCCTCCATCTGGTCAATCACGGTGTCGCTTTCCCGAGTCCCGAGGTCCAGTTTTCGCCGCATTTTCTCCCGAAGCCGAACCTCTTCCTGAGAAGAATTAAAGAAAGTGTCAGTCTTGTACATCGCGATGTATGGGCAAACAGTCACCAGCTTCGGTAAAACAGTCGTCCGGGATTTGGGAAAGGTCTATCACGTACCCGTAACTTCCCCGCGAACTCCTCCGTCAGCTCTTGCACGACGCGCTCATGCCGCTCCGCCAGCGCGGCGTTCTGCTCGTCCCACTTTTCGTTCAAAAGATCCCTTTCGCACACCAGGGCTTGGTACCGCTCCACCTCCGCGAGCATCTTCCGGGAGTACCCTTGTTCCGTGTCAGCCGCCTGCGACGACGCGACGTCCTCGGCGCTTTTCAAATCCGTCTCAAACTGCAACTCCTGTTCGTTTTTCGACTGCGCGAGCGTTTCGAACCGCGCCTTGTCGCCTTCCAGCTCGGCGGTGAACTTCTCGGTTAAATCCTTAATCTTCAAGTTCATGTTCGTGGTGTGCGCCCTCAGCTCCTGTTCGTTTTCAAGCGTAAGCTCCGCGACACGCATCTCAAGCGCGCTGGTTTTGGAAAGCGTCTCTGATACCAAGCAAAGAAAGTGTCAGTCTTTCGTAACGTGTGTGAGTAGCTACGGGCGGACAATCGGCAGAGGTAATAACCGTCCCTTCTGGTACGAGTATGGGCAAACAGTGTGTGTCGGATTTGGGAAACGCAACACGTACCTTCCATGTCCGCCTTAGTGACCAAGACCTCCTCGCTGAACGCGTCCTTCCCCCGGCCGCGCAAGGACGCGCCGTCCTTGTCCTTGACGTCGAACACGCTGACACACCCGTCGTTGGAGGCGACGAACAGGGTGCTGTCGTCGTGCGACAGGACGATTTGGGAAATAGACGCGCCGTGGCAGTCTAAAGTTTGAAACTCCCCTGTAAGCGGAAACCGGTACGCGCGCACCGAACCGCCCGCGCTCGCCGCGAACAGCGCGCCGGTTTTCGCCGAACGCGGCATCGCGATTTGCGTCAGCAGAACCTCGGTGTCTATTTCCCGGACGAGCTGGTGCGTCATGTCGAACTCTCTTAAGACGGACGTTTTCGTCACCGCATCGAACCCTACCGCGTACGCGTTTTCCCCATCCACAGACTGAACCGCGCACAAATACTCGGTTCCTTTCTTCACGTTTTCCTGATTTGTAAAAGAAAAAGTGTCAGTTTTGTATGGGCAATCAGGGAGGCGGAATGTGGTGATTGGGAAATACGTACCTTGTTCCTCGCAAACGTTTTGGGGGTCCACTCGTACACGGCGCCGTCCACCCCGGCGCTGACGATTGTCTGGTCATCCAACCCCCAACTCACGCTTGTGACCCGCCCCCCGTGCCCCCGGAAATTCCCAACATTCTCGCAAGTGTACGCGTCGTACACCATCACCACGCTTCCGTTCACCGCGGCGAACAGATGGCCGCCGTTGGAAAAACAACACTCGGCGCAATTCTTGATCGGGAACTCTTTTTTTGTTAAAAGAAAACGGTCAGTTTGAGTCTTACTGTATGGGCAAACAGTGCACTTGTGACGTAGGTAGTTGTCGGCGGGATTCGGGAAAGGCCCAATACGTACCTTTGTACGGCCGGATGTCGTCCAGCAACAAGTTGCAAAGCCTTAACTTATCCGTAAACCCCACCAGCACGTGCAGCCCGCTCGGGTGAAACGAAACGCTCAGCGCTTCTTCCGGGAACTCCTTCGCGAGCTCACAGGACATGTCCAGGTAGTTCCAGATTCTAACAGTCTTGTCACTGCTACACGTCGCGACGAGGGGTTTCTTGACACAAGCGTCTATTCCGCAGATGCCTTCTTCGTGAAACGCGCTGCTCAGCATCTCAAACTGCATTTCTTCCTCTTTCAAAATGTCCGCATCAACAAGATCCACGACGTATATCTGGTTGTTCTGCAAACCGCACACCAGGGTTTCCTCGGACGGCGACAGGGTCAAGGACTTGATCCTCGCCGCGGCGCCGCCCACGTGATGTCCCTCCGAGGCTTGAGTTGACCTTGATTCATTTCTGCCGTCAGGTCCGCTTTCCGAAAAAATCGGTACCGAAAACGTCTTGACCAGCTTGAACATCTGCTGGTCGTCCGTTTTCTCGTACATGTAAATCTTCCCGTGCTCGCCGCCGCAGATGAATCCTTTCGTGCCGTGAGCCACAACGACGTCTATTCCCGAGTGCAGGCCTGGTGAGGGAAGCACCGCCCTTACTTCTCCGTTTTCGACGATCAGCAGCTCCCCGGCGTCGTCCGCGACGACGCATACCTGGGTACCGCTTTGTTTGTCGCCGTCCGCGCCTTTGCCATCCTTCTTTTTGTGGTCGTCGTGCGTTTTTTCTTTTTGGCCGCTCTCCTTCTCCTTCCTTTCCTTGCCGTCGCCTGTTTGGCCTGCCGCCCCGCGCTCGCTCTCCTTGTTCCGCGTATTGTTGTTACCTGGGTTGGACTCGGTACCGGTCCCCGTCGCTCCGGTCGCTTCGGTTGGGAGCCAGCAGTGCGCGGTGAACGCGCCGGCGTTTCGCTTGCCGAGCGCCGACGGCATCGGCCGCGCTCCGGTTTCGGTCATTTTGAAAATGCGAAAAGAACCGACCCCCACTAGCGATGCCGTGGACGGCTCACTCGGGTTCCACAGAATTTCACGAACCGGCGCCACCGGTGCGTTCGGCGCCCGCGCCGGAACAACGCCCACGCACCGCAGCTTTTCCCACCGGAAAACAACCACGTTCCACTCGGGGCCGCCGCCGCACGCCACGATTGATTTGCCGTCAGGGGAAAAGGAAAGGGAGACGTATTCCTAATGGGTTTTAGGTGGGGGGAGTCGATGTACGGGGTAGTGGGTGTGGGATTAGGGTTAGTTAGTGTCGTAGGTAGTCAGTGTAGTCAGTGTAGTCAGTGTAGTCAGTGTCGCGCGACACGAAGGACCGCGATGGATGATGTTGTTTTTCAGTCCCAATGAAGAGATCAAGCCTGGCACCGCAACTCGCCGTCTCCGTACCTTCGCGTTGACCTCCGCGGAGCTCAAGACCTTCCGTCGCTTGGCGTGCGTGGTGAGATCCAGCACGGAAATCGTGGCCTTCTCCCCGCGTTCCGCGATTGCCAGGAACTTCCGGTTCGGGCTCAACGCAAGCGCCGTGATCCCTTCCGCATCAGGGGCGCCCGGAACGAAACGCTGCGTGTTGGACTCCACGTGGTGCAGCACGATCTGGTTACCCGCGGCGTACAGCACGGTGGTTTCGTCGAGGTAGTGCACGTTAGCGCGCACATCGCCTTTGGCGCCGAACACGTGCCTGC